>ENA-OROL01000354-OROL01000354.1-human-gut-metagenome-genome-assembly--contig:-NODE-354-length-48024-cov-3.525235_pt1 | contig 48024 bp, 55 predicted proteins | sample MGYA00242128_ERZ509048 | MGnify/ENA primary metagenome ERZ509048 (study PRJEB26280, sample SAMEA2338750) | human gut metagenome | biome: human gut; feature: human-associated habitat; material: faeces...
GTTGTGGAGTGTGCTGGTATGCCGCATAGCTATAATTACAGATAGCAGCAAGGGGGACGGCACCGGAACCATCCCAAGGCAGAAAGGACGGAGCAAATGAAAATCGAGAAAAACGATATGGTCATGGTCTATGACGGGGGCGGCACTGTTCCCCACTGCAAGTATACCGGCAGGTTCGGTGACCTTACGGCATACTGGCAGGAGATTGTCTCGGATGCGGTTTATCTGTTCCGGCTAGGGGAGAGCGAGGAGTGCGACTGGCTGGTTCTCCTCGGTCAGCCTTGGTCACCGTATTCACCGGACGGCATTCGCTAAGGAGTTGAAGGGGCATCGGGAAAGAGATGCCCCTCTTTTTCGATGCAACGTAAATAGGGAGCGTGGTAATGGATAGGTACGAGGTCATGGCAGGCAAGATGACACCCTTGACCGACGGGGCGCACCGTAAATGGGGATTCACCGGAAAGGTCGAGACAAGGAGCTATGAGCGGCTGGTCGATGCACTCATTGACTTTGTTGAGACCGGAGACGGCCTAAAAGCGCGGTTCCTCACAGGGTTTGCAGCGTGCTTGGCAGCGGATAGGAAATCTGTCGAGAATCGTGGGTTCGGGGTCGCGGTCAGGAAAGTCCAGTGCCATCGGGGCGAGGACGGCACGGTAAGGGTATCTTCCGTAGAGACGATGCACGAACGTCGATACACGGTCGATGATTGGCGATACGACACGGCGCATTGCGAGCAGACCGAGACCACCGGTCTTCATCCAAACGGTAGCGACCCGGATTAGATAGGGGACGAACAGGATGGGAAAAAGAAAAACGATTGTTTGCCTTGAAACTGGAAAACAGTTCAATAGCGTGGAGAATGCAGCCAATGCTATCGGTGTATCGAGTGGTTTCATATCTCGCCAGATAAAAGCAGGAAAGCCAATTAAAGGTTTTTACTATTACTATGCTGGCGAGATGTTGCCGGATGAGTACCGTCAAAAGATAAGGAACCAAAAGAAAAAGCCAAACAAAAATTCGCGCCCGGTCACCTGCCTTGAGACGGGCGAACGCTTTGAGAGTTTAACTCTCGCTTCAATGATGCTCGGCACAAGAAAATCAAATGTATTTAATGCGATAAAAAATGGAAGTACCGCGCATGGCTTTCATTTCTATTACAGTGACGAGCCGAAGCCGGTTGATTCGTTCTTTAAGCCTAGACGTAGAAGAAAGATTCGTTGCACGGAAACCGGCGTTGTTTATGAAAGCGTAAGGGACGCGGCGAAGAGAACAAAGATATCGCCGAACTGTATCGGTTCAGCTGTATCAGGCATGGCTGGTGGCTACCACTGGGAGTATGCCGATGACTGATTCGGGGTGGCTCCATTACCGCGACCTGAAATCTCGCTGCCCGGTCTGCAAGCGCCCGGCACATATCGCGAAGAGGAATGGGAACTTCTATTTCGTCGATGACGAGTACAACCCGTTCGTCAGACACGCGCCCGTGAAAACGACGGAAGCGGTATTCCGATTTTTCGCAAACGGTTACCGCCGCGAACATGGGACGGAGCCGGAGGTCACGGGGAACCGGAAGCTGTCGGAACGCGATATCCTTTCCGGCATGAGACAGATGCTATACGACTTGAGCAACGAATAGGTCAGAGAGAATGATGCAAGATGGGAAATTGGACGGACAGGTTTGACCCGGAGACGGTCGATGAGATAAAGCGGTTCGAGGTGGGCGATGGCGATTTCCTTCTCGCTGAACGTCTTGCCATGCACAAAGGCGTGGAATCCGTATTTGGCTTTCATGTTAATTGCCTAGGTCTCGGGAAGCCATATTGGGAGAAGGGCGTCTATCTCGGTGATGTGCTCGATTTCTTCGACAGGCACGGCGAGACTCTTATTGAGAAAAGGGCGGGCAGCTGGCACGGCGATTCCACCGAGGTCGCGAAAGCGAGCGAGTGTCTGCAAAAGGGACTTGCGCAGTTCGGGTTGACATTGGCGCAGGCGAGGGAGCGTTACGGGAAGCGGGAGAAGGCCAGATACCGTAAATGGGCGGAAACCGTGGCCTTCTTTGCCACCGACTGCTCCTTTCTCGATATAGCGAATCTGGTCGATAGGTCTGTGGCACAGGTCGTACATGAGATTCATGACACTTGGTACGAGGACTACATGTTGGGTTGCATTGATTACATCGCATCTGTGGCCTACCACGGCGGCATCCTTTTGAAACCGATAACGACAGAGAAGGAAATAACCGGTCATATCGGGGACACAATACTCAGCTGGTGCGAGAAAGGGCAGAAAGACGATGGTGGTAATGAGTTCCGTGATTGAGCTGTACGAGCACAACTCGATATTCCACGCCCTAAGCGACGGAAGAACATGCGCTGGATACCATTGGCAGTATTTGGACGAATGAACGAAGGCATCCGAAAGGGTGCCTTTCTTTTTTGAACAGAATATGCAGGATGTATGGAGCCTGCCGTTAGCCTGCTTGCTGGTATGCCAGTCTGCTATATTTATAGACAGTAAAAGGGACGGTACCGAGCCGTTCAATGGCAGAAGGGAGCCAAGATGGACAGGAAGATTCGATATTTCGTCAACGGGTGGAGCTTTCGGCTCAGTTTTGCAACGCGCCCGGGTTATGACGGAGACCACGAGGATATCAGCGATGGAGATTCGTATGAGCTTGGCGAATACGAGAACTCCGAGGAAGCGCTCGCGGCGGCGGAAGCATTCATATCGACGCATGGGAACGAGGTCAATGACGAGGAAGATGGCATCGGCTCCGTCATCTACTGGACTGTAGAGGTCGAGCGTCGCGTGGAGTACAAAGAGAATGAATGGCTCCCGTGCGATGAGTCCGGGAGGATTGATGATGGTTACGGCAATGAGCCGAATGCGACCGTCGCATATCTCAGCTCACTGGAAGGAAGCCGCGAGGAGCGGGCGTTCGAGCTTGCGAAGAACGAGTATCTGGCATGGCTGGAACACAAGGCAGACCGTTATACGACGGTCTACGGCTACATGGATTAGGTGATAGATATGAACAGCATTTGCTTTGACACCGAGACCACCGGTCTTCATCCGAACGGTAGCGACCCGGATGAGATTCTGACCATCTCCATCATCGGAAGGGACGGCTCCGTCCTGTTGGATGAGAGGTTCCGACCGACCGTGAAGACCGAATGGCCGCACGCGAGCGCCGTCAACGGCATCTACCCGGAGGACGTGGCAGACCTGCCGACTATCGAGACAGCCATACCGCGACTGAGGGAAATCTTTGCAGGGGCAGATGAGGTTATCGGCTACAACGTCGGATTCGACCTCGGGTTCCTATCCGCCGTCGGGGTGCGCCCGAGGGAGGACGCACGCATCACGGACACCATGAAAGAGTTCACGTGGTTCATGGGAAGGCGCTACAAGCTGGTGGATGCCGCCGACCACATCGGATACGAGTGGACGGGCAGGGCGCACGGGTCGCTTGCCGACGCGCTCGCGACGCTTGCCGTGCAGCGATGGCTCGAACAATGGCTCGTAGCAGAGTAGATACGTGCTTAGGCGTGTGAAGAGTTGCTTTTCACACGCCCTTATCTTTGCAGCGCAAGTGTGTGCAATCTATGTGGTTATCTTGCTCTCTGGGTTGCTGGTATTCTGGTCTGCTATATTTATAGACAGCAAGGGACGAAAGTTTTCCCGGCAGGAGGATTCCAGAATCCTCCGCAAACACCATCGAGAGATTGGAAAGACAATGGCTATCAACCGAGTGACCATCATGGGCAACCTCACGCGCGATGCGGAGCTTCGCAAAAAGGGGGATGCCCCGAGTGTCCTCACCTTCGGACTCGCCATCAACGAGAAGAAGAAGGACAGCGAGACCGGCGAATATGTCGATGCGCCGGTGTTTGTCGATTGCGCCCTGTTCGGTGCGCGAGCCGAAGCACTTGCTCCCTATCTCACCAAGGGAAAGAAGGTTTCGGTGGATGGACGGCTCCGTTACCACTCTTGGATGAAGAACGATGAGAAGCGCCATGCCCTTTCCGTTCTCGTGACCGATATCGAGTTTGCGGACTCGAAGGGTGCCGGGAAGGATACGGTTTCTGCCCAGGGGCAGTCTACGGAACCGGAAACGTATGATGCGGATATTCCGTTCTAGGGAGGACGGAATGCACCTTCGTGGCGATTCAGTGCGGGAAATCCCCTTCATGCTCTTCCTCGGCCTGCTATTCGCGGTGACCGTCGGATGGTGGGTGTTTCTCACACTTACGGTTTCGGTCGTTTTCGGAAACGTGGCTGCTGCGGTATTCGCCGTGTGCTCGGCACTTTCCGTCACCGTCGGTTACGGGCTTGTGCGCGCATCCGATTCCCGTGAGTAACGTTTTTCAAACAGGACAGAAAGGACTTCTAACATGTACACGATTTTGATGCTCAACCAGAAGGGCGGGGTCGGCAAGACCACCATCGCGGACGAGCTTTCCTTTGCGCTTGAGCGTCGCGGCAAGACCGTGGCGTTCGTCACTACCGACCCGCAGGGCGGTTCCGTCCATGAGGTCTGCGATGACCCGGATTTCGCGGAGGAGTGCGATTTTCAGGTTGTCGATACGGCGGGCGTGCTCGTGGGCGGTGTGAACGATTGGTGCCGCGCGGCGAATCTCATCCTCGTACCCATGCTTCCGAGCACGCGCGACATGGAGCCGACGCTGAGAACGCTCGATATCGTACGTGAGTCCGGCACTGGCGCAAAAGCGTATGTCATCGTCAACAACTTTTATGCCTACGGCACACTCGACCGTCAGCTCGTGGAGTACCTTGAGGGCGAGGAGGTTCCAATCATCGCGAAGATTCCCCGCGCCGTTGCCCTCTCACGTGCCGCAGCAGCCGGTGTGTCCGTGGCGGATTACGACCCGAAGAGCCATGTGGTCGCCCCGATTGAGCTGCTTGCAGATTCGGTTCTGAACGAAGAGGAGAAGAACAATGGCTAACAAGACCACAGCGAACGCGTTCATGGCGAGCGCGCAGAAGTCCAAGCGCGAGATGGCGGATATCCAGAAGGAAGGTTCCGGCAAGCATGAGACGGACGAGGTGGAACTCAAGAAAATCAGTCTCCTCATCCCGGCTTGGCTCCACAAAGAAGCGCAACTCCACCGCGTCGAGACGGGGGAGAGCATGACCAAGCTCATCGTCCGACTGCTTGCCGAGGAGCTTGGTTAAGGGGATGGTGGTATCACATGGCGCTCTCGATGTCGGTTTCAGCCGGTGCCCACAACGCGCGGCACAACACGGACTTGGCCTATCGCGCCAACCTGAGGAACGTCGATGCCGATTTGAGCGTCGGCAACATCTCGATTCGCGACGTTCCGATTGCCGAGGCATACGAGACGGTTTTCGGCGATTCGCTCAGGGCGTACAACGCGAAGCAGAAATCGAAAGGCCATCCTGAGCGATGCATCGGCGATTACCTCTCGAAAATAGAGAAGGCCTATTCCGATGATTCGGCGAGGGTCAAATCGGGCAACAAGGGGCGCGTGAACGTCCCGAAGCCATGCTACGAGTACGTCCTGCAAATCGGGAACCGCGACACGTTCGGCGGTGAACTCGACAACGGCAAGGCCGAGGAGATTTTCAGGGAGACCGCCGATTCGATTCGCTCAAAGACTGAGGGAGCAATCGAGTGGTTCCAAATCGCCGTCCATTTCGACGAGAAGGACGGAACGCCGCATATGCACATGGCGGGGATTCCGTATGCGACGGGCTGCAAGCGCGGACTTTCGACCCAGGTGTCGATGGGCGGTGCGCTCAAGGCCCTCGGTCTTGAGCGCCTTCCCGATTTGCAGAACCTGATGATGAGCGAGCTGGAAAAGGCCGCAGCCGCACACGGCGAAGGCTCATGGACTGCGACCGCAAGCATCTCGACGTGCCGGAGTACCAGCAGGCGATGCGCGATTACAACGAGCTGACGGACAGAATCGAGCAGAAGCGCAGCCGCGTCGCGGAGCTTGACCGCGATATCGAAGGCAAAGAGAGGACGGTCGCACGTCTCGACCGCTCCATAGAGACGAAGACGAAAAGGCTCGCTTCGGAACTCGATGGGCGTTTTTATTAGAGAGGAAGTGGAGCCGGTAGATGGATTCACTTCGGAAAAAGGGATTGGAACATGAACCTAATCACCATGGTTCCCGCCACCGCGAGGTTTATCGCGCAGATGCGGGGGATGCGAAGGCACATCGTCGCGAACAATGTCACCGAGTTTGCGGTATTTCAGAATTGGTGCGATGAGAACAACGAGAGGTGGGCAGAAGCTCTTGACAGCGGATGCGCCATTGCTATCGAGAAGTTCATCGCCGACTGGAACGGTCGGGCGGATGCGAACCGTTGGAAACATGCGGCGCAGCCTGACGATAACATCTGGGACAACGAGTTGAAGTAGGAAGTAACGATGACCGAGAAAGAGAACTATCTGCCGAACCTTAGCAGCGAGGAGCGTGCCCATGCGCTAGAGCTTGCCATACAGGCTCGCAGGCGCTATGCAGCACTCAAAGCTCGCGTGAAGTCCGGCGAGCTTACGTTCACGGATGCGATGGACGAGGAGGATGCGAAGCGCATTTTGGTCACATCGCTTCTGCAAAGTGTTCCGGGTATCGGTGCGAGCAAGGCGGTAGTCATCATGCGACTGTACCGGATACCGAAAGGCAGGCGTGTCGGCGGACTCGGCATCCGGCAACGTGAAGCGCTGGTTGCTCTGGAAAGAAATGGATGGAAGCTGTAGCGGTCTGCAATTCAAATTGAGGATGGCGAGCACGAATCAACAGCAACGTAGAAAACGGGCACCTTTTATGGTGTCCGTTCGCTTATCAAGACGCGATTGGAAGGAATCTTTGTCAAGTCTTCAAAGAAATTGATTTCGTCTTCGCAGGTGATGGGAACCCGAGGTGGCGGCACCTCGGGTTCTTGGTTTCCGGGCAAGCCGGAAACCCCGCAGAAAAGGCATGGGAAAGGGTGCGGCGGCACCCCCTTTTCCATGCCTTTTCTGCTCTCGCACTGATAGAATATCAGTGCTCACCGGCCAAGGCCGCTCTTCGAGTTGCAAGATTTGGGAAGTGGGTACTCAAAGTCCACAGTAGTGGACTTTTCAACTCTCTTCCATCTTGCTCCCGAGCGGCTTTCGGAGCCTTGACGGGAGGGCGCTTACGCTTGGAAACTCGGCAATTTCGGATTACCGAGTTTTCGTAGTCAGCAGAGCGACTATCTGGTTTCGTGTCATTTACAAATGGCGGCGGCACCATTTGCCATAAACGTTTTGCGAAGGTTGGGAAGGAGAAAACTTAGGAAATGAGAAATCGCGAAGTTCAAATAAAGTTTTACGCAACCGAGAAAGAGAGAGAGTCCATTCGCAGAAACGCGAAAAGAGCAGGAATGAAAATGGGCGAGTATGCCCGAGCGGTTTTGACTTCCGACGATGTTTCAATCAAGGTCATCGACACCCAGCCTTTGAAAAAGGCAGCTCACGAACTCGCGAAGCAGGGAACGAACTTAAACCAGTTCATGAAGTTCCTGAACACCTACGGCGTGAAAGTGTTCGACCCGGAGGAAGCGAAACGAGTTTTGGAGAAAGAGGTCTCGTCATTTTCCGAAATCATGGAAGCGCTTGCGGCGCTCCGAAGAGAAGCAGACCGGAACAACATCCATCTGCAAATCGAGGATTTCGACAACCCTGAAAACGAATGATAGGAGTCACGAGAATGAGCGAACCTAAACACAGTAACGTACTCTTGGGAAAGAGCATCAGGGAGATAAGGTTACGGCGTGGACTGACGCAGCGAGAGGTTTCGGAAGCTATCGGTGGAATTAGCGAGTCGGCACTGCGCAGCTATGAGCTTGGCGAGCGAAGACCGAAGCAGAATACGCTCGAACGGATAGCGGAAACACTCGATGTGGCACCCGCATGTTTCGACACTTACGGCATCGAGCGCTATGACGAACTCGTACACGCACTCTTCCTCTTAGAGGACAGGTTCGGTATCGAACCGTGCGCGGATGGAAGCATTCGGTTTACCGACGAAGCAATCCAGTCATGTGTTTGCACATGGCGTGATTGGAAGGAGTTCTTGGAGAAGGGGAAAATCACAAGAGAGGAATACGAGAACCGAAAAGACAGTTTCCTTAGATAGGCGGGCGAACAGGATGGGAAGAAAGAGAGAGATAGTCTGCTTTGAGACGGGAGAACGGTTTGCGAGTGTCACGGATGCTGCGAGTGCTATTGGTGCCGCAAGGCCGTTGGTTAGCAGTGCGCTGAAACGCCACGGGGTATGTCGAGGATTTCACTTCTATTACGCTGACGAAGCGGAACCGGACGATTCGGTTTTCGACAGAAAGGTTTATAAGAACTCAAGACCAATCATCTGCCTTGAGACGAACGAACGTTTTGAAAGTCAAGCAAGGGCAGCAAAAGCGGTTGGCGTACCGCGAGAGGCTATTTATGCGGCATTGAGAGGGCATATAGCAACCAAGGGCTTACACTTTTACTATGCCGATGAACCGAAGCCGGATGAGGAGTTCTTTCGGAATAGAAGCTGGACAAGAGTTCGTTGCAAGGAGACCGGTGTCGTTTACGAGTCGATAGCTCAGGCGGCACGGGAAACGGGAGTTTCGAAAAATAATATCCAAGCGGCAGCAAAAAGGCATGGAACGGCAAAAGGCCTTCATTTTTACTATGCCGACGAACCAGAGCCGGATGATTTACTTCCCAGTAAAAGAGGGATAAGGGTTCGCTGCGTGGAAACCGGTGTTGTTTACAAAACGATTACCCAAGCGGCAAAAGAAACCGGAGCGTCGCAGGCAGGTATCCGCGGTGCCGCGTCCGGTATGGCAGGTGGCTATCGCTGGGAGTACGTCGATGACTGATTCTGGATGGCTCCATTACCGCGACCTGAAATCACGGTGCCCGACCTGCAAGCGTCCGGCGCATATCGCGAAGAGAGATGGAACTTTCTATTTCGTTGATGACGAATACAACCCGTTTGTCAGGCACGCTCCGGTGAAAACGACGGAAGAGGTATTCCGATTTTTCGCAAACGGTTACCGTCGCGAACATGGGGCGGAGCCGGAGGTCACGGGGAACAGGAAACCGTCGGAACGCGATATTCTTTCCGGCATGGGCGCAGTGTCCGCGAGAGTAGATTCATGAAAGCAAGGGGAGCAATGACGATGGACGATTGCGGGAGCGAGAAGACGATTTGCTATGAGGAGGACGGTTGGAGCGTAACACTCACGAGATACGTGAGTATGGAACTCGGTGAGACCGTTGCATCTTGGGTTGAGTTTCCGAACGGATGGTATCTTCATTCTGACGATGCCGATGCCGAGTTCACGCAAGATGGGGCGAAAACGTATCTGCAACGCTTGAAATCCGTCTGGATGGAATCGCCGTTTTGGGATGGCGTGAGAAGAGCAATGGAGGAAAAACCGCAATGACAAGACCTGTCATCTACGTTGAGACCGGGGGGGCTACTGGGATATCGAAGATGCGGCGCAGACATACCGATGTAAGTCCGGGTATATCCGAAACGATATGGCGCATGAGTATCCGGTGCGCGGGTTTCTTTTCAAAAGGGAAAGAGGGGAGGGATTGCATTGACCATCATCAAGCAGACCGGTGTGCAGAGTTCCGGTCACATGAAGAACCTGCGCGGTTACATCAACGATGACCGAAAGGTGATTCTACGCGACAGTCTGAACATGGATGGATGCACGAACCCGAAGCGCTGGGCGCACCACATGTGGATGACGCGGGAAGCCTACGGACACAACAAAGCGGCAAGGAGAGTCCGGGACAAAAAGACCGGGGAGCTTAAGGAAACGAAGAACACGGTTCTGTTCCATCAGATTCTCGGGTTCAATCCCGATGAGTGCGATTTAAACGGCGGGCGGCTCTCACCGGAAGAATGCATGAGGTATGCCAAGGAGTACGTGGGGAAGCATTACCCGAATCAGCAGATAGTGATGGCACTCCACAACGAATACTGCAAGGCGGACAAAACCCATCGCTATGCCGTCCATATCGTCATCAACCGTACCGACCTGTCAACGGGCAAGCGGCTCGATGAGGGGCGCGGGAAAAGCGCCAAGGTGAAACGTGCCAGCCGCATCCGCGACCTCGACCGCGAGTGGGGGTTGAAGCAGGTCGTGGAGGGCGAGCGCAATTCCTCCGTCCACAAGAAGCAACCGTCCCGTATCGAGAAGGAACTTGCGGCACGCGGCATCGACTCCTATAAGACGAACTTGCGAGAGCTGTGCCGTATCGCCGCCGGGGAAGCGGAGAACATCTATGATTACCGCGAGCTTCTGGAATCATGGGGCGTTGACACGGAGTTCAAGAGGGGGCGCATGTACGTTACCGACACGGACAACAACCGCTATGCCTTCTCCGTGGCGAAGCTCGATGCTGACCTCGGAACAAAGGGGCTGGAAGCTGCGTTCACGGCGAACGTGGCGAAATCCATCCATGCGGAAGGAAGCGCAGCCGTTGCGGAGAAGAGGGATATCGAGCGGCAAAAGGCGATGGGAACGGAAACGAAGGAGAGGTACCTTGCGCAAATCCGAAGCGTCTACCGGAAGTACCGCAAGGAGATACGCGGTATGGAGGGCATGGAAATCGTGGATATCCCCAAGCTGAAACTCCCGCGCCCCGATTCAGATATCGCGGACGATTCGGAGGTCAAGCGCCTGATTCTCGCCTGTTGGCGCGGAGCCGACGAACTCAGGGCGGAAGTATCCTCGACGGTCATGCCGAAAGAGAAGAAGAACGGCGGAAACGCCGGAAGCGGCGGTTCCCAGCGGGCGCAACAGGCACCTGCGCAGGAACGCCCGGAACCGAACAAGGAGAACGGCGAGCGTTAATTAAAAAGCGGCGCGGGCGGGATATTCCGCTTGCGCCGCTATACGGGTGTGTGAGAATCGGCATAAAAGCGCCCGCTGCTCCCTTAATGTTGCACATCGGGGAGCAGCGGGCTAAAGCAAGAAAGTTTCTCCACGAAGGAAGAAAACGCGTTCAGTTTACCTCACTATGCGTTCGCGTCAAGCTGACGCTTGAGATTCGACACCTTCAACCACTGGAGAAGGAAGGCAATGGGCGCGAATGCAGCCGGGATGGAAAGAAGAAGCGTCGCTATGAGGAGCAGTCCGAGAGCGTTTCCCCACACGAACAGCTTTGAGCGCTTGATTGCACGCCATGCAGCGATGTAGCCAGCCGGTACCGTGCCGACGTAAAACCCGGTAAAGGCTGTTGCAGCCAGCAGGACGGGAACGAGTGCAATGATTCCAATTGCACCCGTCTGAGTTATCAGGGCAGGGGAATTAACGAGAAGCAAAAGGAAAACAACTATCGCGGTTATCGTCCCGACGATATAGAGGAACTTCTTCATCAAATCGAAGACTCGTTTTTCCTCATCATATTCGGCGCGAATTGCCATGGTGTTGTCTTGGTATATCGGGTGTTGGTAAGTTCGCATGTTATGACCTTCTTTCTAATGTCAATTCTAATAAGTCTGTTAGTTTGCATGACGGACGAATTATCGACCGTTCCGTGTAAACAGATATAGGCTTACGAGTCTATCTTACTATATTGCTGGGTTGCTTTCAAGCTGGTTTGTTGTCCTATTTGTGCGGGATATATGGAGTATCGTCTTGAAGATTTATCTGGTTTGGTGGTATGATATATTACCAGTAATCAAGCTAGCCGGAAGAAAGGAGATACCATGGCGGGTAAGCCACAGGCGGAGAAAGCCGTTGAGCGTTTCCCGGAACTCGGGTGTTTCGCGGTTGCGGTGCGCCGCATCGTGTACGAGAAGGGGATGACGCTCGACAACGCCATCAAGAAAAGCGGAATCAGTAAATCCGCTTGGTTTGCCGGAATGGCCGGAAGCGGGGGAAAGCCATCGCGTCTGCCGAGCCTTGCGTCCTTTTTCGCTATCGCGGACGGTCTCGGAATCACGCCCGAGGAGCTAATTGCCGCGATGCGGAAGGAAGCCGAAGTGCGGGAGAAGAGCAATGGGGAGAGGGCTGAGAACGATGAGTAGGATTTTCATCACCATAGGGAGCGCCTACTCGAAAGCCGCAAATGTAAACCCCGTGGACGGCATCTGGTGTTCCGACTGCGGATGGGCGGGGCGCGTCGAGGAGGATATGACGGATTCTGAGGAGAGCGAAGAGCCGCTGTTCGAGGAGTTTTCCGAATATGTCCCGAAGTTCTGCCCAAACTGCGGGGTGAACCTGCGAAAACCCTAGAGGTGTCCAGACAAAGGGACACCTGATGCGATAGGCTGTTCCTGTCCGATAGGAAAGACCGGTAAGGTCGAGGAGAGAGATGGAAAAGGAACGTTTTCTTGTCGAGGTGACGGTGAAGGGCGAGAAGGATTGGAAGGCGATACACATGTGCGGGAACATGGCGGATGCCGTGCCGGTCGCGGATGCGGTACACAACCTCTCCTATCTGCTCAACACGCCCATCGCTATCCGCGTGCGCGAGAAGAGGGGCAAGGGGTTGGAGGGCTGACGGATGGAAAGGAGCGAAGATTACATGGCAAAGCATTTTAGCGAGGTGAAGAGGGAACTTGAGCAGCCGGACGGGCATATGGCCGGTATCGGCCAGCAACTTAAGCTCTCCGAGGAAGCGAGGGATGCCAGAAATGCCGGACGAAGGCTTGAGGACGAGAACGACGAGACCGACCTCATCGGAACCGTGAAGAAGCTGGAAGACCTTATCGCCGAGCAGCGCCGGAGCAACGAACGCATCGCAAGGGAGATGCGCGGCATGGTTTCGGAGATGAAGGATGTGCTCGAAAAGGTCGAGGAGCTGAGAAACGGCGCGGCGGACGCGCAGCATCAGGCGAATCAGATGGCGCTCATGGGAGTTGCCAATGCCCAGCAGAAAGCTGGGGAGATGACCATAAAGAACGTCGAAGAGGTGACTGCAAGGAGCAGGAAGGTCATCGACTCGATGGTAGAGGAATCCAAGAGACGCATTGAGCGGCTTTCGATGGTGACGCTTCCAGACAGACTGTTCTACTACTGTAAGTGGATGGCGGTCATTCTCGTGCTCATCATCCTCGTGCATGTCCTATGGGGCATGTTGGTGTAGAGAACTACCGGTAATATAGATAGCAGGAAATCTACTTATAAGACAGAAAGGACTGACAGAAATGAAGAAAGACAGCAATATGTTTAATGACAACAGCACCGAGACTGAGGGTGTCCCGGCGGACAAGACAGCCGAAATCCCGAAGGTCGAGGATTCGACGGAGGAGGAGAACGCTAAGAAGCCGCTCATGCTCTTCGGGCGCGAGTTCTCCCGCAAGCAGGTCTGCGCGGCTGGTGCAGGAATCCTCTGTGCGGCGCTTCTCATCGGCGGCGGTGGATATGCCATCACACATGCGGATTGGACGGGCAAAGCGAACGCCCCTGCGGTGTCCCAGTCAAAGGACGATGAGGAGCAGGACATGGTGCTTTCCCTTGAGGTGAAGGCTGACGGCTGGGATACGGAAACCTCCACGCCCGTCATCGCCCATATCGAGGATGAGGACGGGAAAGTAGACTTCTACACCGCCATCGCCGCGAACAAGCAGGTGACCGTGAAGGTCGGTGAGTCCGGTACCTATACCGTCACATTCATCTCACCGGTGAACGCCGACGGCTCCATCTATAAGGTGCCATCGAAGAAGGTTACCGCCGGAAAAGCCGACAAGACAGTTGCCACAGGCGTGACTTTCGATAAGGTGGATGCGGACAAGGTAACGAAAGATGACTTGACAGCCATTGCCAAGGACGTTGCGGAAGCCGTGAAGAAGGGCGATTCCACCCTGACCGGGGACAAGGGCGCTGAGGTCGTGAAGAAGTTCGAGGACAACATCAAGAAGAACCCGAACGCCGATACCGATGCCGTCGAGAAGGAGACCGAGAAGGCTCAGGAGTCCGCCAAGGAAGAGAAGTCCGACGCGAAGACCCCGGAAACTTCCGACAGCAAGAAGAGCGATTCAGGTTCATCCAACGGCTCCAAGAAGGATAATGGGAAGACCACAGGCAGCTCCGATAATTCTGGAAACAAGAGCAATTCATCCTCCAAGAAAGACGAGGGAAAATCCGATAGCAAGCCGAGTGGCGGCAACAGCAGCAACTCCGGCTCAAACTCCAATTCAGGCAGTTCATCGAAAAAGGATGACACCCCGGCGCATCAGCACAACTGGGTTGCCCAGACAAAAACCGTCCATCACGACGCTCAGTACAAGACCGTCCACCACGACGCGGTGACGCATCAGGTATGGCATGACGCGGTGACGGAGGAACACTATATCTGCAACCAGTGCGGTGCGGATATCACGTCTGACCCTTGGGGGCATATTAACAACTCTCTTATGAATGGTGGTAATTGCGGAAGCTATCACTCTACCTATGTGACTGTAAAGCAGGGGTATTATGAAACCGTGACCGACCAAGCGGCCTATGACGAGCAGGTGCAGGTGCGCGATGCATGGGATGAGACTGTGACCACTGGGTATAAGTGCTCTTCTTGCGGTGCCACGAAGTAACTTGAAAGAGCAAAGCAATCGTCTATTTCAGGAAAGGAAAGCCCCGGCCATTTGACCGGGGCTTTTTCTAATGCGCTCTGTTCAGGTCTTTCGGTGGTTCCAATCCGTTCCGTTTCGATAGCTCTGCGGTCGCACTCTTCATATCACCGATTTCGGAACCGAAGAAATCCGGCTCCTCACGCTCAAGCGAATGGGCGGGAACCGGAACGATGATACCATGGGAACCCTTGATATAGGAGAGGGCATCGTGGCGCTCGCCGACCTCGGTGACCGACGCGGCGAGAAGGGAATCCTTGAACCAAGGATATCTTTGTTGCAATTTCTCCATGACGGCCATCGCCTTGTCAATCGGCATCACCGCTATCGACTCATACCCGGAATACTGGGTATGGATGAATCCGTTGCGTTCCATGAAGATTCGGATAAGCGACCAAGCTCCGCGCCAAGCGTTCGGTCTGATAGAGTTGTAATTTTCACTGAGCGCAGCCGTTCCCAAATCGAAGTGAAGTTCCTTGCGGGTCTCGGGGCGGAGGGGAAGCGATAATTGCAATCCGTTCTCAAGAAACTCCTTCACATCATAGCTTTCACCGATTTCCGTGAAGGTGGCTGCTTTCACGCATCTATGAAACCAAGGAAACTTATCCATCATCTTATCTACGGTGCCATAGGCGCGTTGATAGGACATGACGATATTTTCAGCCGATTCATACCCTGAATATTGTGGCTTTTCAAAGCAATGGGATTCCAGAAAGTCCTGAATGTCTGACCATGGATTCTTTTTACCAGTATAGAAGCGTTCAACAGATTTGTTGTCTAGGTCGAAATGAAATGCTTTCCTATCAAGTTCCATTTGGAATCCTAAGTGTAAATGCGGTTAGTCGTAAATACGTTCCGGACTGATATCCCGGATTACCTGTAGGTAGTCTTCACCCTCCGGTTCATTCATATCCTCATAGGTGCGCCATGACTTAATGTTCTGCATCACCCAAGGCTGTTTGGATAGAGTCGCGCAAACAGGGCACTGCGCCCCGAACTGCACCTTGCGGTTCTTTGCCTGCCAAGTACCAAGACCGATGCGCACGTTGCCCATTTGCTCCGCATATTTTCCCACACAGTCATAGAGGTCATCTACGTTGTAGCCATTCCTTTTTGCCTTCTCCTCATCGAACTCGATGGTGAAGCGCCAAGGTTTCTTTTCCATTTCTGCCATACCTATCGTCCTTTCTGCCAGATGGCTGTTATCATATGTTACCATTATACTGTAATGCCAGTATTACGGCAATACGTTAATTGAACGCATGTTCTTCTTTCGGCGCGGGCACACGGCTACAGGATGGCAGCAAGGGCAGGTTCCGGCATCTCGCTTTCCGTCTGGTGCTCGGATGCGCTTACCATGTCATGACTCTCCCCGGCAAGTGATACCTCCTCTTCCAGTTCCGGTGCGTCAATCTCGATGTTCTTTCCAAGCTCCTCCTCGTAGCGCTCCATGATGAAGGTGTCCGCATGGTCTGCCTTCGATGCGGCTTTGAAGAGGTAGGATGGGTCGTTTTCCAAGGCGTTCATCCAAGATTGCAGATAGGAGACGTGGTTCTCGTAGAACTCGCCCTCAAGTTCCGTGTTTTGGATGCCGAGGTCTGCGGAAAGGAACAGGCTTCCAAGCTCCGCGACCAGCTCTTCCTCAGCATAGGAAGGGCTTCCGAAGCGGGTGTCGAGTTCACGGGCGAGGGCGGATGGGTGTCCGGTGGAGTGGGTCATCTCATGCAGCAGGACGCGGGTGAACGCTTCATCCGAGCGAAAGGTCTCTCGCGGGGCGATGAGGATGCGGTCGGTAGCCGGAGAGTAGGCGGCACTTCCGAGGTAGCCGCTGCTCTCGATGACGGGGCATCTGGAAGACTCCTCAAGGTTCTGTGCGATGGTTGCCGTTCGGTCGTTCAGATGGACGGGAGCGTTCTCCGGCGGGATGCCCTCGATATCCTCCGCATTGAAGACGTTCCAGTAGCCCACGAGCTTCGGGTAGCGTCCGGCAAGTTCCTTCTCGCCGGTATCCTCGTTTTCCTTGTAGAAGGCGAACTGTTTCCATTTCTCGATGAGCGCGGACTTGGCACCCTTTTTCACATGCCAACCGGCATCCTTTATCTGGTTGAAGGTAGCCCACCGGTTGTCCGTATAGCCGCGCATGAACCCGATGAAGCCAAGATGCACACGGTTTCCGCCCTGATACACGGTGCCGGAGACGGGGTTGTGCGGTGTTAGGAAGGGCAGGTACGGTTCTGCCCAATGAAGCCCGTCGCGCTTCATGTCCTCGATGATTTTCTCAACGACCGCCTGACGCTGGTTATCAATAATCTCCGTAGGAGTCTGCTTCTGCTTAGATTTCATCATGGTCTCCTTTCCGGGAAAGCTCATTGAAATTATACGATAGCTGCCGCTTTTCCGACATGTTCTAAGAAAACGACCCCACAGAATCGCATCTGCGGGGTCTTGACGGTACGTTTGTAGCGCTGGTGCGAACGGATTGAAACCTGCCCTTATTCGGCATCAGAGCCAGTCTGACGGGATTCGGTCGAAACAGTTTCCGTTTGCGCCTGTTTTTGGTCGATACTGGTGGTCACAACCGTCCGCTCATTCTGCTTCCAGAAGTTATAGGAGCAGGAGACGAGGGAGATGACCTGATTCGGTTCGGAATCGGTATCGAGTACCATGGCGGCAGATTCCCGCGAGGAATCGTACCAGTTCCGAAAATCCGAATCACCGGCAAAGACCGTCCGTTTGGTCGGCTCCCATCCCTTCACGATATTCGCGAAGCGCACGGTGTAGCGCATCTTGGTGTTTGGGGTTTGGATGAGTACAGTCTGATGCTCAGAAGCGAAGGATTTATCGCTATACCGTTGGATGTTGCCGAAACAGGTGACCGCGTTCCCGAGGGTCAGGCTGTGTCCGAGGATGACGGCATTCGGACTTTGAAAGCCCTCCTTCTCGCATTCTGCGTCGAGATAGAGCGCACCCAAGGGATTGTAGTTCCGGTAGATATCGTGATGCAGGTAGTAATCCGGGTCAGATGCGTGGGCTTGCAGGATGGGATGGTTGATATCCGTCCCCGGCACGGTTATCCATCCGATAACATCCCCGTTCACGCTCTTCCAGTAATCCCAATCAACAGTAGGGAACTCGGATTCCCGACCACCTGCGCTTTCCGTGGCGGTTTCCTGCGGCGTGCCGTTTGGTGACGGTGAGGGACTTGCATCCCGATAGAAATGAAGCAGCACGCCGAAAAGGATGGCAGCGACGGCCAAGAAGACCGCCGCTGCCGCAAAAGCCGCACGGGATTTCCGGTTATGATTTCCCAATCTGGCCATCTGAATTACTTGGCGGCATCCGATGTGGCCTGCGGGGCATCCTTCGTCGCTCCGCAGGTGGTGCAGACCAGCTTGTCGATGACCGTCTCATCGTAAGCCGGGGTGTCGGTGACCTGTTTGTCATAGCCCTCGCTCACCATGACCTCATCGGTGATGGGGACATTGGTGGAGTAGCCGGAGTGACCGGTCTGCTTGATGTGGTCATCGGCCTTGCCGTCGATGACCTGCTTGCACTCATTGCAAACGGTATGGTAGGTGGTCAGGTTCTGGTAGACGGGTGCTACGTGCTCCGTGTGCGTCACAGCGTCATGGTGGACGGTCTTGTAGGTGATAGACCAGTCGTGGGTGTGAGACTTCTCTTTGCTCTTAGAGCCGTCCTTCGCAGACGCATCGGAACCGCTTTCCTTGGAATCATTCGCCTGCACGGATTCGGTCTTGGAACCTGCGCCGGTTGGGTGGCCGATGCCGTAATAGGCACCGCCGCCGATGAGCGCGACGAGAGCAAGGCCGCAGATGGCGGCAATGACCTTCCGGTTATGCGGCTTCTTCTCGCTTTCCGGGTTCGCGTGCATGTTGTTCCCATCCGCAGGTGATTCGGTGGAATCTCCGTCGTTCATCTCGATATCGTTCTCTTTATCGTCCTTCATGGGTGTATCCCCCTTTCAAATTAAAAAGGAAGGCAGGGTGCCGGAGTGTCGCGGCACCCTGCCGGTTTCAGGCGTTACGGGCACTAGGCTTCGGTGTTATCCTCTGCGTTCTCGTCCGCATCGCCCTTGGTGGTCTTGCGGCTCTTGATGCCGTAAGCGGTCGCGCAGCCTGCGGCAATCAGGAGGATGCCGATGGCGATGGCGATGTTCGTCATGTCAACGCCGGTCTTTCCGTAGGTGGAGCCTGCCGGGGTCGAGGTGACGGTCACGGACTGTCCCTCGTCGTTGATATCCTTATGCTCCGCTACGGTAACGTCCGTGGCCTTGCCGTCGATATCGCTCTGTTTGGTCAGCTCCTCGAAGACAACCAGTGTATGACCGTCGAGGGAGGTTGCATCGAACTCGCCGAGGTTGATGGAGACCGTGCCGCTCTCACTGTTCGGCGTGAACTTGAGTTCGGCGGTCACGCCCTTGTCGGCAACCTTCAAAGGTTCGCCGGTCTTCTTATCCATGAGCGTGGCATGGAGCGTGTACTCCTTGCCGGGGATAAGACCCTCGTACTTCACCTCGTCAGTGATGACGGCATCCTTGCCAGCCATCAGTTCATGGTCACCGTCGGACTTGTCAGTCGCGGTGGTACCGATGGTACTCGGGGCGAGTTTTACCGTCTGTCCCTCGTTGTCCTTATCGCATTCGCTCGCGACGATGGAAACGGGAGTCTCATCGGAAGCGTTCTCGATGCTGCCCTTGAACATGACCTCGAAGACCACGAGGTTCTTGGTCTCGCCGGACAGGCGGTCGATAACGTCGTTGGAGTTGAAGGTGTAGTCCATGTCGATGGAACCGGACTCCTTCTCAGGGGTGAACTCCGCCGTCTTGTAGACAAGGCAGGAGAGGAGGTCTTTGTTCTCCTCGGCATATGCCTTGACCTTGGCGAGGTCGATGGAAGCGGTCGGGAGCTTCTTTGCGTTCGACCAGTCGATACCGTTATCGGTAACCTCGACCTCATCGGCCTTGTAGGTTTCCTCGATATTACGGACGAAGCTTGTGCCGCCGTCTGCGGTGGCGCTGCCGCTACCCTCCAGACCGGTGAGCTTCCAAGTGCCGTCTTCCTGCTCGGTGAGAGTCTGGGTGTCGGTCTTGACAGTCCAAGTGCCGTCCTTGTTCTCGGTGCGCTCGGAAGCATCATAGGTGTAGGAACCGTCCGCGTTCTTGACGATGGCGGCACCGTTGCCCCAGTCCTTGTCCTTAACCTTGATGGAGTAGGTGTTCGACTGGAAGCCGAGCACGCTCATCAGGCCGGAGGTGAACTTGGTGAGGTCATCCTCGGTATACTTCTTCGCGCCTTCGCCGGTCAGTACGGGAAGGCCGGTCTTTGCATCCATCAGGATACCGGCCATGGTGTAGGCCTTGCCGGTGAGCACATGGTCGTACTCCACCTTGTCGGTGACGGTGGACTCGGCATCGGCGATAACGGTCTTGTCACCATCGAGCTTGTCCGTGGCTGTGGTACCAATCTCGGAAGTGTGCATGGTGACCGTCTGGTCTTCATCCTCGATATCGCTATGGGAAGCAATCTCCTTGTCCTTGTAGGACAGGGACTCGAAAGCGACCACCGGCGTGTTGTCTTTCAGGAGCGACCCATCGAAGGTGAAGGTCACATCGACGGTGCCGTAGGTGTCCTCGGGAACGAACTCGGTCTCGGCGGTGACGGGGTTGCCGTCGGCATCGAGGAGCTGCTTCTTGGTGACCTTGCCGTCCTTGTCGGTGACCTTCTCGTAGAGGGTGCCGGAAACCTTGTAGGTCTTGCCGGGGGTCACGTTCATGTAATGGACGGTATCGACGATGGTGGCATTATCCTCACCGATGAGGTTCTTATCACCATCAAGAGCATCCGTTGCGGTAGTGGAGAGCTTGGGCTTCGTGATGATGACAGTCTGGCCGGAATCATTCACGTCGGCATGGGAAGCAATCTCATTGTCGTTGTAGGACAGGGACTCGAAGGCAACGAGAGAGGTACCTTCCTTGAGCGAACTGCCATCGAAGTAGAAGGTCACATCGACGTTTCCGTAGGAGTCCTCTGCGGTAAAGTTTGCTTCCGCAGTGACGGGGGTACCGTCCTTGTCTTTGAATACCTTCTTCGTGACCTTTCCGTTCTTGTCAAGAACCTTCTCGTAGAGGGTACCGATGACCTTGTAGGTCTTGCCGGGGGTCACGTTGTTGTAGTGGACGGTATCGCGGACAGCGACATTTTCCTCGCCCGTAACCGTCTTGTCACCGTCGGCAGCATCGACGGCGGTGGTGCCGATAACGGGAGCCTTCACGGTAACGGTCTGGTCAATGTCGTTGATATCCTTGTGGTCGGCAATCTCGATACCGTTCGTGGAAAGGGTCTCGAAGGCGATGAGCTTGGTGCCGGTCTTGATGCTGCTGGCATTGAAGGTGAAGGTCACGGTCGCGGTACCGCTTTCGGCTTCCGCCGTGAACTCAGCAGTCGCGGTGACGGGGTTGCCGTCGGCATCCACGAAAGCCTTCTTGGTGGACTTGTCCATAAGGGTTCCCGTGAGCGTGTAGGTCTGCCCGGCGGTAAGCCCGGTGTAACGGACATAATCGGTAACGGTAACATCACCCTCAGCGGTGACGGACTTGCTATTGTCCGCATCGCCCACAGCGCTTGTCGAGAGCTTCGGCGTGAGCACGGTCACCTGCTGGGAAACGTCGGATTTGTTCCTATGCTCGGCGAGCTTCGCACCCTTTGCATCGGTAAGCGTCTCATAGACCACGAGGGTCTTCCCCTTGAGGTCGTAGGAATCGAAAGCGTAGTCAAGCGTGACGGAACCTGCGGAGTCCTCAGCCGTGAAGGTCTTTTCAGCAGTGATAGCCTGACCGTTAACCGTGACAGCATCGCCGGTAGCGGCATCATGCAGTTCACCGATGACGGTGTAGGTCTTACCCGCGACGAGATGGCTGTACTCTACCTTGTCGGAAATCTTGACGGTGCCGACCCCAACGTAATGGTCGCTATCAGAAGCGTCGTAGGCGGTGGTGTGGATTTCCGGCTCCGGGTCATCGAAGGTGCCGAGGTCGATAGTCTTGGCATCACGGGTCACAGTAACAGTCGTGTTGATGAGCGCATAGCCCTCATTAGCGGAGCAGCGAAGCTCTTCAATGGAATAGGTGTCAAAGGGCAGGGCACCGAGCTTGTTGTCCGCCTTGACGGCATCGGAGGTGGAAGTGGTGCCGTTCCCATCGAGCGCGCTGTTGTTGCCGAACCAGAAACCGGCGTTAGCATCGAGCTTTGTGCTGTCGATGGTGTCGCTTGCGGTCAGCGCCCAATCGTTCGCGTTGGTGTTCGAGTCATGCGCGTTCCAAGAGGACGCGGAGCTGAAATAGCCGTTCTCATCGGTCACAGCGATATGGGACTCGCCGGTAGTGAGGGAGGTCACCTTGAAGGGCACGCCTGCAAGGTGCTCGGAACCGTTATCGGCCTTTTTCGTGAACTCGATATCGGAGCGGTAGACCTGCTCGGCAACCTCCGGGACGTTGTAAGTACGAACGGCACCTGTGGTCGGATTCTCCTGAATCTTCTGGAAGGATACATCGTCGGACTTCACATAGCCTGTGGGTGCCTTGGTCTCACGAATGACGACAGTGCCGCGTGGGATGCACGGGTCGTTGTTGGAGTTGTAGTAGAAGGCATCGCCGGAAACAAAATCGTCGGCCTTGAAGTTGGCGATTCCGTTTTCGTTCGTCTTGAACGTCCAAGAACGTGTCGGCTTCACGTCGGCGTTCTTAAGGTCATCGTAGCTCTTGTAGTCAAGGGTGGCGTAGTAATCGACGGTGAACTCGGCACCTGCAAGGGTGGCGGAACCCTGCGGGAGGTTACCAGCGCCGTTATAGGTCTTCTGGCCGTCGTATTTACCAAGGAGCATAGCCATAGGGTCATTTGCGGGATTGTCGCTGACTGAGAGCTTCACAGGCGAGGATTCGCGATTCGCACCGGAAACATCTGCGGTGTAAACCTGCGAATCGGTGAAATATCCCTTGGGAGCCTTGGTCTCCTTCACATAGTAGCGTCCGGGGTTGAGCGAGACGGTGTTCGCGTTCCCGCTTACGTTCGTCGTAAGGGTCGCTACCTTGTTCGAGCAGTTGGAGTCAGTGTAGACCCCATATTCGGCACCTGCGAGGGAATAGCAGTCATTGGCATCGGTAAGGGTCTTATTTGAGGAGTCCTTATGCAGTGTCAGATATCCCTTGTGCAACGTCTTGATGACACGGTAGTAGCGAACGGGATACTTGGGCGTGATTTTGGAAATCACGTTGCCGCCTGCGGAGTTCGGGAAATAGCCCTTTACAATACCGTCCGCGTGGCTGGAAGAGTGCCAGAAAAGGTCTTCCGAGCTGTTGCTGCCCCAGAAGAAGCCGATATGGCAGTCTGAATTGCTATGATTCCAGTCCGCCGGCTCCATGTAGATGATATCGCCCTTCTCAAGGATACCGGACGCGAGCATCTGCTCTTTGGAGCTGAATGTGTAGCTGACGGCATTGTTGTCGCGGCAATACTCATCCCATTTAGATGCGTTCGTCTCGTTACCCCTGTTGTAGCCGTCCATGGCGGTATAGTTTCCGATGATGGATGTATTCGCTCCACAGGCACGGAGGACGGCAACCACAAAACCGGCGCAGTTCATATAGGCACCGCTACCGTACTCGCCCTTCGGTTTCCAGCAGTCCCAAGTGTCGATTGCGCCGCCCTCGCCATGAGGCCCTTTGTTGCCATATGGCGTGGTGAGGTAATACTCGTCGTTCTCGTGCTGGGAGAGCACGGACTCGACCGTCTTGGTGGCACCGAGTGCTTGGTCGATGGTCTGACCGGCAGCATAGGCGCTAACACCCGATTTCTGCGCGGCATAGGCAAGCCCGGTGGGGCAGGCCGATTGGAAGATGAGCACTGCGGTCATGACCGCAGTGAGCACCTTAGATTTCTTGATTCGTCCGAGAATCTTCATGTGTTCTTTTCTCCTTCCTTGTTTGCGTGGTTTTCTGTAGCTTCGTTGGTGGTTCGTTTGAACTGCGTTTCTCGTTTCGTTCTATCTCTAACCGAAGTCATATCCGCCGATAGCCCCGGTGTTGTCTTCCTCGTTTTAACCTTCCCCGTCATCGTCCACGAAACCCTCGTCCTGAGAGATTTCTGCATCGCGGATGCGCTCGATGGCGGATTCGGTGTAGCCCATGATGCGGGCAATCTCATCATCCGAGTACGTCGGGTGCGCGTGCTTCAGATAGTCGAACACGGCGATGGCGCGACGGTTGATGGATTGCACTGTGGCATCGGAGTAACACAGCTGCTCCATGGCGAAGAACCGCTCACCGTTTATCAGCTCATCGCCCTCCCGCCACAGGAGCTTTTCGCCGTCCTTCTTGAGCCAGACCACATCGTCCAGCTCATCTGGCGAGACGAGGAGCATGGCGCTCCCGACCTGACGGGTGGCGGCGGGAACCTTGGTGCCCTCAAGGGTCACCTGCCCGCCTGCGTGCTGCGGATTTCCGTCATACCAGTGCTCTGCGAGGATGATGCCGTTTTCCTCAAGGGCACCGAGGTAGAGGTTCCAGTCGGTAAGGATGTTCGTTCCCTTCGCGCGGAACGGCTCGGAGTTCGTCTGGGCAGACGAGTCGAACTTCTCGTAGCGGAAGGACTTGTAGAGCACCTCGATTACCATGGACTGTCACCTCTTTCCTCTGTACTACTGGGCAATATCCTGTCCGGTTCGCGACTTGGTGGACTTGGCGGGGTCATCGCCTGCGAGCGCGTCCTTCCCGGTCTCCATGTCGCGCGCTTCGCCCGCAAGGCTCACGCCGTCCTTTGCGGCGGCACGCTCTGCGGCTTTTTCGGCCTTATAGGAGTCCTGCGCCACCTTGAGTGCGTGGGTGAGGTCGGTGGCCTTCACCTCATAGCGCTGATACGGGTGCTCGGCATCGTCCTTCTTCCCCGTCCAGATGGGCACCGGCTCGTCCTTCTTGAACGAGACCGTGGCGCGTCCCTTCTCAAGCATGTCCTTCTTCATGTAGTCGGAGAGGAACACATCGGTTGAGAAGCCGCTCACGTCGATGCCGTTCACCTTCGTCCCCTTGGGGAAGGAAACGAAGCACTTCTCAAAGGTGCGCCCGTCACTTGTCTGAATGTCGTGGGGCGTGAGGAAGGCGGCGGGCATGTTGATTTTGGCGTAGTTGTCTGCCTTGGGAGCCTGCTCTGGCTCCGGTGTCTTCTTGGGCATGTTTTTTCATCCTTTCTGTCTGTGCGGAACGGGTAGTCCCGCGCGGTGTGTATACGGTATCCGATTTTAGCACAATGGTGTGTTTTGGCTGCTTAGGATAGCTGTCGGCGAACGGATGCAAGTCCGGTTCGAGTGAAAGCGGCTCATGCCTATCGCACCCCCTTCACATGGTTCATGGGTTGTTCCGCGCGTGTCGTATCGCAGGTTTCGAGCACGGCGCTTCCGGAAGCGCAGTCATGGGATTCGGCGTTCAGGTCGTAACCGCTTTCCAAGGCATCCGTGAACTCGCTGCCGTATACGTTTTCGAGTGCCGCGTGGCACGCGCTCCGCATCTCGGCAAGGCTGCTGTGGTCTGCCGATACAAACTCGTTTAAGTCGCGCATGTTGCCCATGACTTCGGTATCGAAGGTGAAGGCCGGGTAGGAGCAGAACCCCGAACGCATGAACTGGCCGGTGAAGGCTCCGAGCTGGGAGATTTTCGAGAGCATCGCTTCTCCCATGTTATTGGTGTCGAGGAAAACGGTCGCGTCCTGTTGCAGCGGGGAACCGAAGTTCACGGTGACGCTGCTCCAAGGCTGTCCGAACGATTCGTCGGTCGGGTCGGAGAGATAGGCGGTCACTGCAAGGTTTCCGTCCGCATAGGACTCCTGTACAAGCTCGACCTGCTGGGTGTATCCGAAAGCATCGAAGGAGAACTCGATGCCCGATTTCTCACTGTCGTTTCCTCGCAGGTTCCCGGAAAGCATGTCCGGGGAGAGCGGTATGGCAGGGCGGTCTGGTGCGGATGTGGTCGTATCGTAGGGCACTTCCGGGGTCTGGGCTTCTGGCGCGTGGGGCATGGAAGCCTGCCCGAAATCCATGTTCCGAATATCCTCGGGAAGCATATCCGGTGATAGGAGTGTTGCCATGTCATTCCTTCCTTTCTGCCGCTACCTGCGGCCTTTCTTCGTGGGTTTTCTCGGTGTGAAAATAGGTTCTACCGACCCGTCCTTTTGAAGAACGACTGTGCAGTCGAAGGTCTTCCCGGCCTTGGACTTGCAGCCCCTTAGCGAGACCGCCTTCCCGTCAAGAAGGGATGCGGCCTGCTTCTCGGTGAACTTCTTGGTGCAGAAGCCGAACAGCTTGAACCCGCAGCCCGCGACCTCCTTCCAAGTGCCGTCCTCCTGCTTCTCGTTCTTGATGGAGGAGCAGGCGTAGATGGAGCCGGTCTTTATAACGTCCTTGCCGCACCTCGGACACTTGCCCACTACGGTCTTTCCGGCACCTGCGATGGATGCGCCCACGTAGGCGGTCTCGCGGTGGTGATTGAAGACCTCGATGACGGAATCTTGCAGGGCGTTCACGTCCGCCTTGCCGTCTGCGATATCCTGCTGGATGAGCCACCATCTTGCGGTCACGTCCGCGCCGCGAATCTCCGGCGGGAGGAGCGCATAGAACGCCTTGGCCTTATCGGTCGCTCGAACCTTTCCCTTTCGTTCCTCAAGGTAGCCACGGGTTTTCAGACCCTCGATGATGGAGGAGCGGGTGGCCGTCGTTCCGATGCCGCCGTGTTCGCCCTTCTTGCCGTCATCCTTACGCTTAAGGATTTCCCGGATTTCCGGGTCTTTGACGTACTTCGCGATGGATGCCATGTCTGTGATGAGGGTGCCCTCCGTATAGGGTGCGGGCGGAGTGGTCTCCCCTTCCGTGATTGAGCAGGAGATACCGGCAAGGGTGTGGCTTCCTGCGGGAACCCATGGGTTCCCCGTATCGGAATCCTCTCTGACGCGGCTGTTCGAGACGTTCGGGAAGACAGCCGTGAACCCCGCGTCCGAAAGGCGCTTCGCGGTGAGCTTAAGCGTTCCGCCGTCCACGCTTACCGTGCTCTCGCTCACGTCGTACACGGCGGGAGGAAGAAATTGCACCGCATAGCGCTCGCAGATGGCGGTGTAGACCTTGGCTTCGTCCGGTTCCATCGCGGACACGGGCGCATCCGCTTCCTGCGGGATGATGCCGTGGTGGGCGGTCACGTTCCCATCGTTGAACGCCTTGGAGTGGAGCCGGTAATCCAAAGGCCAGCGCACGCCGAGGTTCTTCATCGCCTGCGCAAGGACTGCCGGTGCCTGCTCTCGGTGCTCTTCCTTGAGGTATTGGGAATCGGAGCGGTTGTAGGTGATGGCTTTGTACTTATCACGCAAATCCTGCGTGATTTGCTGAGTCTGCGCGGCAGTGAAGCCGAAGCGCTCGCTCATGTCGGAAAGCAGCACGGTCAAGTTGTAGGGAAGCGGCGGGTTCTCCTGCTTTTTCGATACGGTCGTTTCAAAGTGCAGGTCGCGTCCGTCGAGCTTTTCCTTAAGGGCTTCCAGCGTATGCCGCTCGAACAGATGCTTCTCACCGGCAAGCAGCTCCTTTCCCGGCAGATACTTGAAGGTGAGTTCTCCGGCATCCGAATCACCGCTTGCAAACAGCTCGTAGAACTTTCGGGTGACGTGGCGGGCGATGGCTTCGTCGCGTTTCACCACAAGCCCCAGCGTCGGGGTCTGCACGCGTCCGACGGTGAACAGGCCGTCGAGACGCTTGGTGGCGAGTCTCGTCTCGTTCACGCCGAAGCACATATCCGCCATCTGTCGGGCATAGGCGGCGTTGCCAGCACCCCGGCAGGAGTCGTTGGGCACGAGCTTGTCGAATGCCTTCACGATGTTCTTCTCGATGTTGTCGTTCACGTAGACGCGCTCGACCTTACCGGCGTAGCCGAGGTAGTCCAAAAGCTCGTCCACGATAAGCTGTCCCTCATCGTCCGGGTCACCGGCGGCGATGACGGAGTCGCAAGTTTTAAGGAGTCCCGCAATCTGGTCGATGAGGGGCTTCTTGCTCTCTCCGGTCTTCTTATCGACCGCCGGTTCCTTCGGCCAGTCGTGAACCTCGATAGGGAGTACATCAAGGCTCCAAGGCATTCCCCATTTTGGGTCGATGGCATCCGGTTTTACCAGTTCCAAAAGGTGGCCGGCGCAGGCACAGACCGTGTAGCCGTTTCCCGAGATGGGAAGGCGGGCGCTTTCGGACACCTCTTTTCCCGTGATGGCGCGGGCGATATCGCGGGCGAGCATCGGCTTTTCCGCGATGACTAATTTGCTCATATGGTTTCCTTCCTTTCTAGTTTGCTAGGCTTCTGGGACTGAAAAGGCTGGGATATCGTCATCGTCATCATCGAACTCATAGTCGAAGATATCGTTTGAAACTCCATGGGTATAGGCGGGCGCTTCGGCTTCGCGTAGGTACTTAAAGTCGATGAGACGGGAGGTCAGGCTCGCTTTGAGGGAGATGCGACGGATGGCCGGAAGATGATTTACCGAGTCCCAACAGAGCAGGGCGAAGTCCTCGCTGCCGACGAGTTCTTTGCGGTCTGCCGGTTTCATGCCGTCGGAGTTTCGCCTGTACTTGCTCGGCACCCAAAGATACTGATGGTATTCCGCTACATACCTGTATGCTATTCCTTTTTCAATTTGGACGAACATAAGGTCGAGGGCGGACTGGAAGTTCTCGTCGTTTTCACGCGCATCGTCGGAGGAGAGGAGTACGGCTAGGCTTTCCAAAGAGAGGTCTTTGCGCGGGCACCATTCCACGAGAAACCCGACGAGCGCCATGAGATAGTTGCGTTCCGCACGGTCGGCAATCGCGAGTTCTGGCGAAAGCTCGTCCGTGATGCGCAGAAAATCGCGGCACCATTCGGCAACATCCTTATTGGTTCTAAGCTCTTCGATGGGCTTCATGCTAGGAACGACCTTCCTGTTCGAGGTTTTCGGTGTTTTCCCTTTTTTCTTCTTGAAGAACATGCTTTGAAATCTCCTGACCCGTATCTATCCAAGGCACTTCGGGCGTTGCAGAATCCTGTCAATATCGAGACCGGAGCAATTTCCCGCAAGCGGAAGCCCGGATAGGTCTTCAAGCGCTTCGATTTTCCTGCCGCTTACGAACACGAAGGCATCCATATCCCGTAACAGGGCGAAGTAACGGATGAAGTTCTGCCTGCTGTAGACGCTCAAGACCATATTCGTCTCCACTTCGCGCTCCCCGTAGTTTCCCGTGCCGTCCGGCTTGATGCCTGCGATGAGCGGGGTGTCGTAGGCATCGGTCGCGAGAAGGATGGCAAGCAGAACATCGTCCCTGGTCGGGCTGTTGGCGAGAACCACCGGGGAAGCAAGAAGCTCGGGAAAGCGCTTTACCTGTTCGATGGAGAAGCCGTGCCGGTGGGGGTTGTAATCGGATTTCGGCGTGAGAGCCTGAAAGAGATGCTTCTGCGTGTAGAGCATGGGGCGCTGCTCGAACCCGGTCTTCAAGAATATCTCCGGCGTGTCGCAGACTTTCAGGGCATCGTAGGGGCTGTATGCGCCACAGGCGGCAAGGTCAACTTCGTGTCCGAACCGCAGGTACTCGCTGCATCTGCTCGCATAGGCTTCTTGTGCTTTTACATTTCCGTTCCCATCCTTAAGGCGGGCGATGCCGCACGTGTCGAGATAGGTCAGGCGTTCATTATCCGGCATTGCCACGGAGTTCTCGTACTCGCAGATGGTCGTGATAATCTCGGAGCCTTTTTCTGCTTTCATCATTCGCACCTCCCGTTCTTTTTCGCATTTGTGGAGATGCCGCTCCCATACGGGATGCGGCATCCTGTCTTTCAATTTTTTGTCACTTCGGGTTCTATCCGATGTTCTGGTTATCCTTTCCGGGCGCATCCCTTGCAGGTGCATCCGCCGCGAGCGCGTTCCTGCCGGATGTGCAGTCGTGGCTCTCCACGGAAATGTCGTAGCTGCCCGGAGTGATACCGTGCCGGATATCATCGACAGCCTTCGCCCCGCTTCCGGGTCTACTGATAACGGTGAAGTACCCTTCCACGCGGGCAGTCTCTCCATCCGTGAGCGACCGGCTCTCCCCTGTCTCTGGGTCGAAGCCCACGGCTACGATATCGCCGTTTAGAACGGTGTAGAAATCCCCCATCTCCACGACCTTCGAGTAATCGAGCTGGGAGAGATACCCGGCTTTTGCCATCTCCTCGGTGGCGAAAATGGCACGATTTGGCGGGCAGGTGAACAGACCCTCCTCGTTCACGTAAAGGGAAACCCCCTCTCCGAAAGCGATATCGAAAGTCTCGATATTTCCACCCACCAGCGCTTGCAACGGTTTTAAGGTGGAGCCGTTTTTATCCGGCAGAAGGGTCACCTCGCGCGGAAGTTCACCGGTGGCGATGAGCATGGCACGGATACCCTGTTCTTGGGGAGTACCGAGCGCGTCTTCGGGAAGCGGTGCGCCGCCTTCGTTCTGGATAAAGGCGGAAAGCTCCACGCGGCGCACGTACTCCTCCGGCTGCTCATCGAGATTCAGGTATCCGGTGAGGGTTGCCCAAGTATCCCCCTCCGGCCAAGCGAAGGCATAGGTGAAGGATTCCTTATCCGTCTGTTTGGCGAAGCCTGCGCCTGCGCCTTCCCTGCCGAACAGGGAACCTATCTCCTTGAAATTATCGGTCATCTATTCCATCTCCTTGTTCTGATTGATTTTTTGGGTGCTATCGAGTCCCGTCTGCTCCGCAAGTGCTTCCTTGCCGGATGCCATGTCACGGGACTCGGACTTGACACCGGTTTCGGCAACTTGTGCCTTCTCGGGTTCCGCCTGTGCCAGCAGATGCTCCTTCATGGATTCCAGAGCCGGAAACGGGGTACCGTCCCTAGCTTCCGCGAGCAGGTAGCGCATCTGCTGGGAGGTAAGGGCTGGGGTGTGCATAAGGATTGTGGAGACCTTTGCCATAGTGGCATCGGAAAACTCTGCCGCCGTTGCATCGAAGACGGCCATGAGCTGTTGCGCGTTCATGTCCGCGCACGCCTGCATGGTCATCATGAGAAGTGGCGTGTTATACCCGCACCGGTTCACGGCATAGGCACAGGCGCTCATCTGCTCTACGGAAAGGGAAGCCGGGAACAGCCCCGCAAAGTCCGCATCGCTCAGGTCTGCAACCGGGGTCTGCCCGCGCATGGCGGTAAGAAGCGCGATTTGCTGCTCCGGTCTGTATTCCGGGTTCATAATACGCGCCACCTGCGCTTCGGTTAGCGAGTGCTCACCGGTATAGGGGTCATGACGTGCGTTTTCCATGGCGGCGACGATGACCTCCATGCTCTCAGGGGTAAACGCGGGCTTCGCGATGGCGCGGACGGTCTCATAGGGGATATGGCCTTGCAGGAGGATGTTGTTGATGGTGAGCAGCTGGGAGCGGGAGAGACGTTCCACAGGTAAGTCGCTCCCACCGTGCGCCACGACCAGATAGGCGGCTTCCATGCGCCGTGCGTCCATCTGCGGGTCTAGGAAGCGTGCGAAGTCTCCGCCCCTGATGGCGATTTTCGCGATGGCCGTCATCTGCGCTGCGGTGTACTTGGGGGTCGCGAGAGCATCCAGCACGTCTTCTCCCACCGCCGGGTTCAGCGCGGCGGCGATGATGGCATTGGCCTGAAAGCCGTTGTACTCGTGTTCGGTCAGGCGCATCGCGTCGGCTTCGGTTAGGCCACGGTCGATGGCCTGTTCGTACTGAACGAGCTGTTTGTCGGTAACGGTTTCCGGGTCGAATGTTTTTCCGTCAGGTGTCATAGGTGTCCTCCTTTCTGCCCATGAAACGGCTTTGTCACAGGGAGCCATCTGCCTTTTCCGAGCGTGTCGGGGCATCCTTTATCTCCGACTGGCTATCGAGTTCGGTGCGAGCGGCCTTCGCGTCGCGGGCTTCGGATGCGAGAGATGCGGCAGGCGCTTCCGGCTCGGCGGATGCAGACTTCTCGGCTGCACGCATGGCTTCGGCGGGGGAAGCCCCGTCCATCAGCGCGAGGTCTACCGAACGCAGCTGCGCAAGGTCAAGCTCCGTCACGGGGAGGTCTTTGCCGCCGTGGAACAGGACGGAAACAGCCGCCTTAAGTGTCTGCTCGTCCATATTGCGAAAATCGAGGGGGTTCTTGCCGACAGAAGCGATATCCAGAAGACCGCGCATCTTACCGGACGAAAGGGTCTTGTCGGCTATCGTCTCAAGCGTCTCGGGCGAGACGTGCGGGCTGCGGGCGGCTTCCATGAGGATATCCGCCTGCCTGTGAGAGAAATCATGCTTGGCAATCTGCGTAGCGATGGGAAGCGGCACATGGCTCTCCATCGCTTCCGCGTAACGCGGGTAGTCTACGTTTTCAGGCACCGTCGCAACGCCCTCCGGCACCGCTTCATAGGAGACGATATTTCCGTCGATGCAATAGCCGAGGTCGATGGGAAGATAGCTGTCAGCTTCCTTGGTCTCGGGGGAAAGCTCGCTCTCCTTAACGAGTCCCATGATGCGGTACACGTCCTCGGGGGTCGCACCGGAATCGAGAAGTTCGTGGAGGGTGTTCTCGATAGCACCGGAAACATCCTCCATCTCCGGGTCGGACGTGCGCTCACCGAGCGCGAAGCAGGGACGGGCGAAGTTGGTGTTCAGGGTATCGACGGTATAGACCCTGAGCGCATACTCCCCCGGAGCGTACCAGTAATCCTCATCGTTGGAGTAGGTGAGCAGGAGGGAGAGTTCAACGGGAATCTGCTCCTGCCCAATCCAGAAGTCGTTATCTTGCATGGCAATCATCCTTTCTGTGTTTCTGGTTGTACGGTTTGCTGGCTTTCTGTGGTTCTATCTAACGGGAGAGGTCGGGCTTTGCGACCAGATGCTCGCGGGAAGGTGCGGCAGATGCGCCTGCAAGCTGTTTGGAAGCTGCCATCATGTCCTTGGCTTCCCCGGAGAGGGAGATGCCGCCACCGCCCTTTCCTCCGATGCCCGCACCCTTTGTCACGACGGCCTGAACGACCTCTTTTGCGGCCTGCCCTGCGGTATTCACAAGGCCGCTTCCCGTGCTGTCACCGAAATCTTCTGCCATGTTCATTTCTCCTTTCTTGCTAAAAACGCCTAAAGGGCGTTGTCGTTGCTGTCTCTCGACTCATTCAGTTTCCGAATCACATTGAGGGCGGCTTTCCTGTTCTCCGGGAGAGCGAAGCGCGATAGGGCGGCTTCTTTCGCTTCCCCCGAAAGGGAATAGCCGCCATCGTCCGCACCGGGCAGGATTCCGAAGGCCTCCTTGCAGGTCTCCTTGAGGAAAACATTCACCTTCGCAAGGTCATCGCCCTCAAGCCAGTCGGTCGCGGCTTGTGTGCTGAGTGGATAAGCGAATCCATACGCTTCAAGACCGTCGAGGTCGGCACCGACCATTCCGTTCCAAGGGTAGCCGAGCAGGGTGTTCATGTGGAAACTGGCTACGAACTGCCCGTTATCCTCGGTATCGTAGAACTCGACCATCGTGTCGGCGCAGGGGGGATTTCCCTTCTTGCTTCCGCGAGGGAAGCCGTCCGCACGGGGTTCACCGGGATAGACGAGATGCACGCGCCATTTTCCGGTGGTGAACTCGCGCGGAAAGGTGAGATAGGGATTCTTTTTCATAGATTCCATCCTTTCTAAAGGGCGTTCCCGTTAGCGAGGACGGTGGCGGCTTCTTTGCACTCGGCAGCTTTTTCTTCAATCCCCATCTGGTTTCTGCTCAGCCCATTACGGGATGCAGTGGCATCCTTCGCTTCCCCCGAAAGGGAGTAGCCATCCTCGTCCTTTTCGTCACCGGGAAGGGAGCCGCAGAACTCCATGCAGCTTTTCTTGAGAAAGTCGTTCACCTTTGCAAGGTCATCGCCTTCAACCGTCCAAGCGGGGATGCCGCCATCAAGGGAGAACTGGTTCCCGTTCTTGAGCATCGTGTCGAGGGAGACGGCAATGGAATCGTCCTCAAGCAGGTCGGTCATGTAGTAACGAGAGACGAACTGCCCGCCCGGGAAGCGGGCGGCATCCTGCGAGGTATCGTAGAACTCCACAAGGGGGTAGGACGCGCGATGGGCGGCGGCAGGTGCGCCAGAGTAAGCATTTAACTCATAGGTCAGGCAACCATCGAGACCGTAACGCTCTCCGGGGTAGATAAGATGCACGCGCCATTTGCCGGTGGTGAAGTCGTGAGGGAGCGTCCCTTCCTCTCCTCGTAATCGAAATCCTTCATCTCCATCTGATGATTGAAAATCTCATCGTCGGTGAAGTCCTCGCGCGCCTCACCCTCGGTCAGACCGTCACGTTCCATGAGGTCGTTTATCGCCATCTCTTCGCCTTCGTCTCCGTAGTAGAGGTCTTCGTCGAAGACGATACGCTCTTTCGGTTTCGGTTCCATAGAGTCTCCTTTCAGCAGAAAACGGGTGGAGCCTTGCCCTCACCCGTTTCCATGCACATTTCTAACGGTTGTCGGTGTCTACAGGCGGCTGCGCATCTCTATCGTCCTTTTCCGGGGCGTTACCATCAAGCCCATCCCTGCCGTTTTCCATATCGTGCGCTTCGCTGTCAACGGAAACCGCTTCCGGGTCGATATCGCACTCAGAAAGCTCGGCCTTCCACTGCTCGGCGAACACCGCGTCGTATCCCTTTTCGTTCACGGCGCGTACCGTATCCACACTCAGGACGTAAGGGTTTGCGCGACCTGCGATATCGTCGATATCCTGTCCAAAGTCGGTCGCGACTTCGGCGAAGTCTTCGCCATATTTCTCCTCGAACGTGGCATAGATAGCCGAGATGATGGTATCCTTCGCGTCATCGGTCGGCGCATAATCCGACAGAAACTTAGCCACTGCTTCCGTAGTGTCGTATGCCATAGCGCGTTCCTTTCCATCGGAAGCCGATGCTCGGCTCCCAATAATAACTTATTAAGGGGAAGGGGCGCACCGGTTTCGGCACGCCCCTTCGGTGAGCGGTAGCAGGTTTTCGGTAAGCGTCTACGCGCCGAGGATTTCCTTCGCCCAAGAGCCGGACTTTACAAGCCCCATCATGGTCGTGATGAGAACGGCGATAGTCTTGATGATGACACCGAACGAGTCGAATGTTTCTACGCCCTGTGCGAGACCAAGCATCTCAGCCTTTCCCAATCCGCCGGAAACCGCGAGGGCGGTCACAAGATGCGGGTAGAGGTAGAGGATAAGAACCATGACCACGCCTGCGAGGGCTGCTGCCGCAAAGTTCTTGAGGTAACCGATTCCGATTTGCTTCGTCTCCTCGAAGCCGAGAAGGGAAATGGGAATCGGAGAGAAGGCGGCATAGACATAGAGCTGAACGGAACGCCCGAGGGCAACGACCATTGAGACCGCATAAAAAACGAGTCCGACCGCCCATGAAATGAGTCCGAAAATCAAAAGGAGGAAGCATCCGCCGAACGTGGCATCGGCCGCATCGTCCTTGGTCATCTCGATTCCGGGTTCATACCAGTTTTTCGATTGCAGCTTGTCCGACACGTTACCAACGAGGTCGTTGAAGATGCTGTAGATGGCGGAAACGAGGTCGAGGGCGTTGTCGATGAAGTAGCTGAGGATGCAGTAGGTCACCACGAGGAATACGATATCCTTCACGGCGGGAAGGGTGCTCGTCGCGTCGATGCGCTGGCTAATCTTGATGAGTTGCATCAGCATGAAGAGACCTAGGATGGCATGGGCAACGGGGATGACCCCGGCCTGATAGAAGTCTTTTACCACGCCATACGGCTCGGTTGTTCCGAAAAGCTCGTTGAACGGCCCGGAAATGAACTTCGCATCAAGCGTCTGGTTGATGACACCGAAATAGGTATTGAAGAGCGTGGCAGCGATTTGCAGAAGCCACGTTTTAATCATGTTGGGGATATCAAGGAAGTCCCCGATGATACCCGCATAGGCCGGATGGGGAATGAGGAGCACGAGTGCGCAGGCAGCGAAGAGCGCGAATGTGCCCGCGAGACAAGCCTTTCTCCTGCGCAGGGGAACCGTCTTCGTCTCCTCATGCTGTGTGGATTGTAAAGTCAGTTGTTCATTCATAGAGATTCCTTTCTGCCTGCATGGCGATGCTGCCCTAGCCCTCGAAGGAGAACTCGCCCGTGGACTGCTCGTAAACGCAGGTGATGGAAACAGAGTTTGTGTCGTTGAGCTTGAAGTCCGTGGTGATGACCCCGTTCTCATAGTCGAGGTTCACGACTTTCTGCCATGTGGCTTCGGTGACAGAAGGATAATGGACGGCGCACCACTTGGAGAGGGCGGTGGTGACGGCCTTCTCATCCCCGCCGAAGAGTTTCGTGACCTCGCTGTTCATGCCCTTCACGGTAATGTTTGCCACCGCTTCGGCACGCTCGTATGCGGTGTTTTTCTGAGCGAACATCGTAGAGCTTGTAAGGGTGGAGATGGTGTTCTCACCGGGGGTCTTAGAATCGGAGTTCACCGCAGCGCCACTGCCGTCCGTGTAGGTCACGATATGGGTGCCGGTATCGGTCTCGAAGACGATGGTATAGAGATAGCCGCCGTACCCATCGGAGGTCTTTTCCACGCGGGAGATGGCGTAACTATGGACGGTCGGGGTTCCGTTCACCGTTTCCACGTAGGAGTCATCGGCAAACTTGAGGGTGTAGCGCCCCTCGCTTACCGACCAGACGGAAGAGGAGAGGGTGTCGATGAGTTCCTTGGTATCGGAATCGTATCCCTTGATGATTTCCTTCTGGGCATCGGTAAGCTCCACTTTCCCGGTTTCCTCCTTCGTCTTCTTCTCAGCGGCTGTGGTAGTGTCCGTGTTATTTCCTGCGTTCTGCTCCTTTGCGGTTTCCGCGCGGTGATGCGACACGTTGATGGCGCTCATGGCAGAGCCGCAGGTGAACATCAGGAGCAGGCACAGGGCGATGACGGAAAACTTCTTGTGTTCCGCCATCCATGCTTTCAGTTTCTTCATAGCAGGTATCCTTTCTGGTTTCCTAGCGCCAGTCCCATGGATAGCCGCAGACAACCCATCCTCTTCCGTTTTGGGAAACCCAATCGGACAGGGAGATGGTGCGCAGACCGGAGTAAATGCTATCCATGACCTTGCCGTCACCGATATAGATGCCGACGTGCCCGTAAGCGTTACCGGCGGCGGTGTTGGAGCCGTATTGGGCGGAGATGAGCATTCCTACCTTTATCTGGGAGAGGTCGGTGGTGGCGCGTTTCTGGCTGTAATTGGCACCGTATCCCTGATTGCCGAGCTGCGTATTGCCGTTGCCGCCGACGGGATGACCGGCTCTTGCATAGACCCTTGTTGTCCATGTGGCGCAAAGGTTGGCTCCCGGCCACGGAGTCTGCGAGCAGGCATTCACGATATCCTTCTGCCACTGGTCGGCGCTCTGGTAGTCCTGCCCGCCACCGGGAATGAGGGTGGTGCCGGAGTACCGATTCTTGAACTCCTCTGCGGTCATGGAATCGAGCTGCGCAACGAGCGGATAGGCTTGGCAGATGGAACGGTACTGGGCGATATAGCTGTCCTGCGACGCGGTGTAGTACCCGCCTTCGCCGAGGGCACGCAAAAAGAGTTCGGAGTTGTTGGTGTCGATGGCCTTCTGGTAGTTAGGGACACGGGTGTAGTTGGATTGTTTATACAAATGCTCGCACCGGTACTTCATGTACGAATCATCGTCTTTGAAGACGGCGAAATCCGCGTAGGTCTTGTAGGCAGAGCCGGAAGCACTGTATTCGGTGGTAAGCATTTTAACGGAACCCGTGATGAGTCCGCCGTAGTCATAACCGGCATATTTCACGCCGCCGTAGTTGTGGTACAGCCGCCCGAGGTCGGAACCGGAGTCCGAGGTGCCGTTCTCAATCATCATCTGGCCGAGGAGCGCCGAAGCGGGATATCCGTACTGCTCGTGGGCGTTCAGGCACGCGAGCACGAGGTCGTAGGTGACCCATGCAGGCATCCCGTCAAGCGAAGCGCTCTTTTGCTCCTCATCGGCGGCACCGCCACCGACAACGGAAATCAGGCCGAAGGCCAAGATGAAGGCAATGATGAGTGGAAAGAATTGGGAGACGGCACCGGCAAGTGATGAAAGCATTCCCTTGATGCCACTGGAAAGAACCGTGAGCGCCTTTTTCTTTCCCGCTTGCGCCGCAGCATTCTCGTAGACGTTCCTATGGAAATACTTGGAGAACTGCATCCGCTTCTGGGCAGCTTTCTTATCCAGTTTCTCGGTGCGGTATTTCTTTTCCGAGAGGGCACCGAGGGAGTCTTTCTTTTCAAGTGCATCCTTACCGGAACGAAGGTGCTTTCTCGCCTTTCCGGCAAGTTTCGCGCCGGTGTGCGCGGTTGCGACCAAATCGTCCGTGCCTTCCAGCTCGGAGTCTTTGAGAGCGTTGTGGGCAGCTTTTGCGGCTACACCCTTTGCACCATGTTTCAGGCTCTTATTCAGATTGTGGCGAGACTGCACCTTTTTCGTGAGGGCATTTTTTCCGGTTAGCTGGCTACGGGATTTTCCGTCAAGGGCATCGGCGGCGGAAGTCTTCTTACGTTTCCTTGCGATGGCATCGAGGGCGGTACTTCCCGCGCCGTGCGTGCCCTTCTTGCCGACGGAATAGAGGTCACCCTTTAAGGCTTTGGCGCTCTTATCTGCCTTTTCCACCAGACCGGTATTGACGGCATCCGTCTTTTCGGTCTTGAGGAGATTACTCATGGCTTTCTCACGGTCGTTTCCGCCGGTCGTGAAATCCGAAGCCTTCATCTGACGTTCACCGTCCTTTCCGGGGTCTTCTTACTGGGTTGCTAGATAACGGGTTTTGCATCTTTCTTGTCCCCAAGCCCCGGCTTCTTCGTCTCATTGGGGTTCGTGGAGAACAGGTCATAGAGAACGTTGCCGGACGGGAACTTGCCGCGAATCGGCACGCGGGCGTTACCTGCGATGAGCAGGCCGTCACCCGGCTCTGCGGACTCGTCGATGCATTCCTCCTCCTGCTCGGACAGGTTCAGAAGCTCCGCCCACTTCATACGGTCGAGCGGGGACTGCTTGAGAAGCATGAGGAAGTCCGCGTTAAGGACGATATTTCGCGCCGCTTCGTTGGCGAGCATCGCCGTGGCGTTCTGACTGATACCTGTCAGCAAAAGTCCGAATTTTCGACCCTCATTCGAGAAGCGGGAGAAGTAGTTAAGTACCGTCGGGTACGCGAACATACTCTGCATCTCCTCGACGTAGAGCCATGTGCGGACGTTTCGCTTTGCATTGAAGTACATGCGGTTGCGGACGGCTTCGCAGACATTGATGAGGGCGAAGACCAGCATGGAATCCGGCAGGTCTTTCAGGTTGAAATCCACGATGCGGGTGTTGAAATCGACGTTGCTCTGATGGTTGAAGAAGTTCATGGAACCCTTCACGAATCGCTCGTAACGGAGTGCGATGACCTGTGCCTGCTCCTCCGGCTGCTCGTTCGCGGCATCGTAGAAGTCCTGTAAGGTCGGCGGAAGATTGTCTCCGCGCTCTGCGGCCTTCTGGAAGGCAAGCTCGGTGCAGCGCTGTACGAGCGACTGGTCAACCTCAGAGAAGTTCGACCCGGCTTCGGCAGCGGAAGCGCCCGCCTGAGCTAACATCGCGTCCACCTTGAACGCAATCTGCTCGTTTCTCGTCATGTGTTCCACGGATACCGTATCGAAGGGGTTCAGATGGGTTCCGGTACCCACGCCGAAGTGGTAGGTGCTGCCGCCGTAGCGTTCGGCGATAGCGGTGTACTCGCCTGCGCGGTCGATGACGTAAATCTCGTCCGTCGGATTGGAGAAGATGGTGCCCGTCATCTCGGTCTTGGTGAACATACCCTTACCGGAGCCGGTCTTGCCGCAGACGAAGCCCATCGGCGAGGTGAGCTTCTTGCGGTTGCAGACCACGAGGTTGCGGCTGTGCTTGTTCTGGCCGTAGTAGTTGCCGCCTGCATCGTCAAGCTCCTGCGTGGCAAACGGCACGAGGATGGAAACCTGCGCCGTGGTGAACATGCGGGAGATTTCCACGTGGTTATGGCCGAGCGGGAGGATGGAATTAAGTCCCTGACGCTGGCGATAGTCATAGGTGTCAAGCTCGATGGAGTTCTGACGTGCCGTGGAGATGATGCGAAGTACCTGCGTATCCAGCGCTTCCTTGCTCTCCGCGTAGGTGTAGACAAGCCCCGTGAAGACATAGAGACGCTGGTTCTTGTTCTGCAAGTGGTCGAGCACGTCCTCCGTCTCCTCCTTGGAGTATTTCAGCTCCTGCGGGAGGATGGAGAAGTCGTAGCCTTTGTTCACTGCCGAGCGCTGTTCCTCGATGATTTCCTTGTCAATCCATGCGGAACGGGTGCGCACGTAATTGATAGCCTTGGATTTATCCATGGGCTGCACGTACCACGTGATGGCCATGGGGATAGGAAGGTCTGCCATGTCGGCAAGTGCGCGGTCGGAAAGTTCCGAGCCGAACTTCTTCATCACGAGTACCTGTGCGTAGACCCCGTTATCGAGTTTTACGCAGTCGTTATAGTGGCCGTCCGGGCGGAAATCAATCTGCGTCGGTGCGATGCAGTCTTTGGTAGTCTGTAAGCGCTTGGCGGAAATATCGCGCTGGTAATCGAACAGGAACGGCTTATAGGGGTTCAGGAGTGAATGGATGACAGAAAGGCGCTGGGTGCCGTTCATAAGGTGTGCCTTGCTGCCGATGGAGTTTAGGATGCGGGAGGACTCAACCTCGATACGGGAGAGCTGACGCGCTGCATCTTCTGCGGTGTCCGCCGTCACGGAATAGGTGAGGTAGCGGTTCCTGCGGATGTTGCTGACCCCCTCCTTCACCTTATCGTTCAGGATGTTGTTGAATACCTGCGCGTCGTTCCTTGCAGCATCGTTTGCCTGACGCTCCGGGTCGAAGAACTTGCGATGACCGACCTCTTCCTTGAGGAGCGGCGTGTTGATGACGCTCATCTGCACGAGCGTATCCGCACCGAACTGGTCGTAAAGGCGGGTGATGGCGGAGAACATGGCTTTCTGCTGCTCATCGCGCACCGAGTGGTAACTGGTGTCATCGAAGGCGATGGAAGAGGAAAACATTCCCTCCTCTACCTCACAGATGCCGTCCTGATACATCTTGTTGTAGCCGATGTAGTTCACCACGTCTTTCGCGGAGTCGCGCTTCTTTCTGGCATCGGCCATCTTATCGGACAGCTCCTTGTCCCTGTCCTTTAACTGGGACTTGATGGAGCTGTAGGTCTTTTTCGCTTCCTTCTCGGCCTTCTTGGCTTCCTTTTTCCTGCGCTTCATCTCGCGCTTGGCGCGCTTCTTCTCCTTTCGGGTCAGCTTTCCGGCACCCTGCGTGACGTGTGCGACCTGAGAGATGGCATCCATGTCGATAGCGCCGGTATCGGAGCGCAGGGGCGCGGTGTTCCCGAACCCGTCACCGGATGCGTGGACGAACGCGTCCACGTCAAATGCGGCGTTAAGAGATGACCCGTCCTGCCCTTGGGGAGTAGGATTCGATGCCGCGAAGGTTTCCCTGCTTTCGGTAGTGTTTTCCATAGATAGTTCCTTTCTGCTTGCTGTTTTCCGACTCAGAGAGAAGTCCCGCAAGGCGCATGGACGGCTTATAGAAGATGCGGTCGTTCGTGAAGTTTGCTTTAAGCCAAAGCGGCGCAAACTGCTCGAAGGGCATCCCGCAGGGCTTCACGAAGCCCACGCACCAAAACGGCAACGAGACGGCGTAGATAAAATAGGTGCAATCGCTGACGTTCAGCCCCAAAACGAAGTAGATGTAAAGCCCGGCAAGTACCGAGACAGAAAGCGCACCCGTGATGGATACCAGGGTGCGCATGGTCATCTTGCCTACGATTTTGGGCTGATACTCGGCGATATCCTTGTGTACTGCTACAGAGAGCATGTTAGATATCGCTCCTTTCTAACCCGCGAGGGAACCCCAGTTGATACCGGTCTTGAAGTACACGGCAGCACCCACGACGATGGCACCACCGATAATCATGGCGAGGGCACCGGAGAGCTGACCGCCGCCGCCCTGCATACCGTCCTTGATGGTAAGACCAAGGTTCACAAGGCCGAAGACGATGAGGATGCCGCCGAGGGCGGTCACACCATCAGAGAGAAGGTTTTTCACGTTTTCCAGCATGGTTGATTCCTTTCTTTCTTGTTTACTGTTTTCTAGTAACCGTACAGATGGGCAAAGGCGATACAGGTAAGTCCCGCGACGATGATTGCAACGGCTTTGCGTATCTCCCCGCCCCCGCCGCGAAGAAGTCCCGCGAGGGTCATCCCAAGATAGATGATTCCCACGACGGTGAATGCGCCCGCAGCGGTTCCTATCGCCGGGGCGGCGAGTTTGACGAGTGTTTCCAAGTTCCTTCCTCCATTCGTCCCCTTTCTGCCTTTTTCGCGTGGCATTTCTCTTAATTATAAGTGACTACCGGTTCAGCAATATGCCCAGAAGCCCCTTCCTTGATTTTTTCCATGCCGCCCACTTCCACGCTGTGAACTCCGCACCCATATCCTCATCGGGGGTGTACGGCTCGCAGCCGTTTTTCAGATACCGCTCGAAATCGAAGGAGTTCTTATGCAAACGCTTCCAGTTACGCTTATCTACGATATAGCGGTATCGCTTATGGGCGTGGGGGTCGTACTTATCATCCATGAGCGGGTTGGTACCGGCGATGAGCAGGATTGCCTTTAAGCGGCTCATCTTTCCGATTTCTGCTGCGTCGATAAGGTCACGACCCTGAATCTGCAAGTTCTTACTGGCGCTTGAGGACTGCCCCGTGGACTCGTTGTAAGTCATCTGATGGATGGTCTGCTTGCCAATCATCTCCGCAATCTCCTTGTTGGTGGAGTTTGACTTGCCACCGAGGAAGAGCGTCGAGTCGCAGCAGTCGATGATGGTCTGCGCCTTCTTATCGTATTTGCTTTCCAGCTGGCTCATGGATTGCAGGATGATGGTGATGCCGATGTTACGGGAACGGGTGACCGCGATGGTCTCCTCAATCTGCGGGATGGTGCCGATGTTGGCGAACTCGTCGAAGATGAAATGCACCGGGGTCGGGAGTTTCCCGCCATAATCCGAAAGGGCTTTTCGGCACAGCTGGTCGATGGTCTGCCACATGAGGATGGCGAACAGGAAACTGAGGGTCTTGTCGGTATCGGAGAGGATGCCGAAAATCGCCACCTTCGCATCCGGGTCACCAAGGGTGTCAATCTCCATCTCGTCATAGGTCAAAAGCTCGCGCACGCCATCCGTCGCGATGGGCGCAAGGCGCACGTTGCAGGAAATGAGGATGGATTTTAAGGTCTTGCCTGCGGCCACCTTGAAGTTCTTGTAGTTCATCAGGGCGAAGTCCTCGTCGGCGGAAAGTCCCCCGCAGTCGGCGGGCTTCACGCCATCGGAGTTGCGCTTGAACTTACTGGGCACCCAAGACCAGCCGTTATCTGCCTGCTTGGTGCCAAAGCTCCTTGAGAGACCGGCATTTCCCGCAGTGTCAGGAGAAGAGCCGTCGTTTTGCTTGTACTTCTTGCCCTCCTCGATTTGAAGGAACATGAGGTCAAGAGCGGACTTGAAGTTCTCATCGTTCTCACGCGCTTCCGCAAGGGAGAGGAGCGTGAGAAGTGAGGACATGTTGTAGTCCTCTGCCGGGAACCAGTCACGCAACAAGGCGATGAGCGCCGTGTAGAGCATTTTCTCCGCGTTCTCCCAAAACGGGTCACCGCTCGATTTCCCCTCGGGGTTCGTGTTCATAATGAAGCAGTTCACGAAGGAGAGGATATCGGTATCCGTCTTCACGTACTTTAACGGGTTGTAGTGCATGGACTCATCAAGATTGATGGTATTGAAGCTCTTGAGCTTATAGCCGTTGTCCGTGAACAGGTATCCGGCATCCTTAAGAAGGGTTCCCTTTGGGTCGGTGACGAAGTAGCTGGTGTTGAGCTGGCAAATGTTCGGGGTCACGTAGTTAAAGGTCTTACCGGAGCCAGAGCCGCCGACCACGAGGACGTTTAGGTTGCGGTCATATTCCGGGTCGAACTTGGGACGGTGCAGGGCAAGGCCGAAGTTCTTGGTGAAGAGAAGATTGTTATCTTCGGTCTGCAAGTCCTTAAACTTCTTTCCTTCCTTCAAAGTGCCCCAGCGGGCGGAACCGGATTCTTCGCCGGAACGATAGTTTCCGATGAACGCCACGTAGCGAAGCCAAATCATCCAGATAATGAGAAAGCAAGCCCCGCCAAACAGCAAGGAGTTACTGGTCATATCGAGGGCAAACGGTGCATCCTTTATGGTCTGCCACATGGAAAGGAATGCATCGCTCAAATGGTCGAAAATCTGCCCCGGATAGGTGACGAGGGTTTCGGCATAGCGGTCACCGAGATAGAAAAAGACCGTGGCGATGACGAGGGTGCCGAGCGCCGAGGTGGCAATCTTCTTATTGATTTCCGGGTTCGCGCTATTTGCCATATGCATCCTCCTTTTCCACTTCTTCCAGCACAAGCAAGAGCGTGGTCACAATACTCGTGCGCGTCTCTCGTGTGGCCGCGTGGCGGAATCCTTCATAGCAGGTGAGCGAAAAGTCCTCGGACACATCAATACCATTGGAATCGCGTGGAGTGAGACCGTCGCACCGGGAAAGGGCGGAAGGCTCCCAGAGGGTCGTGATACCATCTTCCGATTTCACGCGCTTGCACCCGGACTTCATTTCATAGAAAAGGTTGTCGAGGGTGGTATGGGTCTCGTTGTCCTTTGGCAGGGCGGCATCAAGAAGGGAGATGAGGTTCCCGATGGTACGCTGGGAAGGCTCGCACCAGTCCCTTAAATATCCAAGACAGGCCATCAGAAGAAGTTTTTCCGTCTTCTTAAAGAAGTCCCCATCTGAATCGGAGAGGTTCACGATGGATTCCGCGATGGTCTCGATATCGCTGTCCGATTCCATGGTAAGAAGCGGGGAGCATTTCAGCCTGTCCGGCAATTTGTCTTTGAGGGTCATGGTCTATCTCCTTACAATGCATCTTCGTTCTTAAAGGGCAGGTCAGTCCTTCGTTCCTGCGAGATTTCCTGCGACTTCGTTTCCGTTTCAATTTGAGTTTTGGCGGCGGTCATGTCGCGGGCTTCTCCCGTGAGAGAATAGGGCTCGGAATCATATTGCTGCTCCTCGCGAATATCGGAGGGGCGAATCTCGCTTCCGGTCTGCTCTGCATCCATGACGGCGGTGCGGGAATCGGTATCTGCGCCATCGTGGCTCTCAATACCGGAGTTCGGGTCAGGCGTGCGCCCGTCGTTATCCATGGAACCATCAGATGCAACCGGCTCAAGCAGCTGTTGTTCGTCACGCATCTGCTCCTGCGCCAGACGCGCATTCTGCATGGCAAGGTCTCCATCTGGGAGGGTGCCAGCGTCCTTCGGGGTATTCTGCTCGAACCAGTTGTGGGTCACATCGAGGTCGTACCGGTTCTTTAACGTCTCCGCAGAGACCGGCCAGTCGCGACCGCGCTCATACGCCGGTACCGAACCGTCCTTATTCAGGCTTGCAGGCTCGTAGGCCATGACCTCACCCTTGCTGGTTTCAGTCACACCGAAGCCCTGTGCGTTCATCTTGCGCTCGAAGTCGGAAAAGTCCGTGCAGTCTTCCCTTGCCTTTTGGGCAGCGTTTCGGATGTTCTGTGTATGAATGGCGGTGTCCTCGGCGCGAAGAGTGGCAACCCTATCGCTGCGGGCAGGTGCATCCTTTCCCGGCACGTCATAGGTCTTTTCCGGGGCATCCGTTTTCACCTGCGTCGCGTGAACCTTGTAGGGGGCACCGACGGAAATTACATCGAAATCCTCATGGGTTTCACGACCAACCATCTCTGTAAGCTCCTTGTGGGAGTAGCCGGAGAAGCAAATCGAATCGTCGATGTTGAGGTTTTCGGTATCCTGTTCGCTAAAGAGCACATCGTAAGTTTCTTCTGGTGCATCCTTGTAACGGATGGTGACCGGAATGACCGTTACGTCCTCTGCCGGGAGGTCAGGATAGCTTGTCAGCTCCGTGAGGGAATCCATGGTCTTCTTATTCACGGGTTCCGCGCGATTCAGTGCGTCGGTGATACGCTGCTCATCGAGACGCGCCATCACGTCCTTAAATTGCGGGGCATACCCTGCGACGGTCTTAACATCCTCCTTGGCAAAGGCAAGGAATCCGTTTCCCTGTTTATCCGTGTAGGCGGCGGCATAGGTACCATTCTCGCGGCATACCTGCGCATAGTAGGCGGCTTCCTCGGAAGTACCAAAGGGCACGACCACCTCACGAGAGGATTGCTTCTCAGCCATTGCTTTTGCCTGCTCGGGAGTGTTCCCCTCCTTCTTATAATGGCGCTGCCACCAGTCGAAAGCACGTTCCCTGCCACGCCCGAACCGCAGATAGTTCTCCGTCTGCCTTGTGACGAAGTTTAGGAGGGCGTTTCCCATGTCATCGCCGAAATCCTGAGCCATGTGGCATCATCCTTTCTTTTCCGATTTTCTGTCTTTTGAAGCGGCAAGAATGCCGTCTCCTTGGGGACAGATTATAACGCAGGCTATTTTTCTATCCCTCTGCCCTATACACGAACATGCAGGTAGAAACTGCCAAATGCACGGATGCCGATGATAGAAAAAGACACCATCTAGCATCAAATGAACCTATTTGCACCTATTTGCGAACGTTGACCCTTATCTCGTCTGGGTAGAGGGATTCGCCCCTCAACCATCCCGCCCACAAATCTTTCATAAATCCGCAGGCGGATTGACGGAAACATTTGGAACGGAAAAGTTGACCGGCTCCGACTTCCGTGCATTCGCCTTCGCTGCCGCGATGCGCCGGACGCAGGAAAAGCGAGGGGCTTTCCCGCCGGGCACCGCGACCGCTCATTATATGCACGGAGATTGCTGAAATGGGGCGCTGCCCCAGACCCCGACCACTCCGCGCAAGCCGCAGGATTTTGTCCTTTCGGCGGGGAAAATACAAGTCTTGAATGTTTACCGGCTTTCTTGTAAAATATATATATAGCAAGATGGTTGATACCTTCTTGTGAGTCGAACAGGAGGTGGTTAGCACCGATGAATCAGGAAGAAACGATGCTTTTGCATAAGGAGAGATACAAGGAAACGATTAAGAACCTGACCGTGATGAGCGATATTCTCGCGCGGAACGTATTCAAAGATAAGAATGCCTGCGAGTATGTCCTTAGAATTATTCTGGAAGACAAAGAACTGACCGTCATCGACAATGAGACGCAGATGGATTTCAGAAACATGCACGGCAGGGGTGTCGTGTTGGACTGCGTGGCAAAGGATGGAAGCGGACGCGTCATAAACGTCGAGATACAGCAGGACGATGAGGGGGCGCACCCGAAACGTGCCAGATACCATCTTGGGATGATGGACTCAAATGTGCTGGATACGGGAAAGAACTTCGATAAGCTCCCGGAGACCTACGTGATATTTGTCACCTTGAAGGACGCGCTTGGATGCGGACTCCCGATAGCCCATATCGACCGGATAATCCGCGAGAACGGCAAGGAGTTCGGGGACGAGGAACACTTCATCTACGTGGATTCCAGCAAGGACGATGGAAGCGAGCTTGGAAGACTGATGCACGACTTCCGAGCGAAGGAAGCGAAAGAGATGCAGGCCGGAGCCTTGGCCGACCGCGTGCACGAACTGAAAGAGACCGAGAAAGGGGTGGAACATATGTGCAAGGAAATGGAAGCCCTGCGTCTGGAAGGCGTAGAGGAAGGAAGAATGGAAGAGAAAAAAGCGGTAGCATATTCTCTCGCTGACAGGAAGATGAGTGCCGAGGAGATAGCGGAAATCATCAAGGTCAACATTGAAACCGTCAAGGGATGGCTTGCAGGAAGTGTGTCTGCCGCAAGATAGAAAACGATTTTGATAGGTTCATGGTTTTATGGCTCTGCGGGCTTTGGGTTCGCAGAGCCTTTTGCTAAAGAAATATGAAATGCAACCCTGTTGCTTAAGGGATGATTTGCAAAAAGTAGAAATCCATGTCCGACAGATTTGCAGGACATGGATTCCTTATTGGCTAATGCCGACACATTCGAGTATCCAATTCTCCAACGAGAAGGTTGGGGCGGTTAGACAATTCTATTGACTTTAAGCTGCTAACATTCTGCTAACTGATGCCATTCCACAAGTGGATACGGAGCACCGGCTAAGGTAGAAAGAAGCATCCGCTCAATTCATAGAATGCCCGTAGTTACAGCGTCAAGCGGTCATCTGGTATCAGAGGATACCAAGTGCTACCGAATTGCAGGGAGAACTCCTAAGCGAGGGGTCGGAGGTTCAAATCCTCTTGGCGACGGGCTTCAAAG
>ENA-OROL01000372-OROL01000372.1-human-gut-metagenome-genome-assembly--contig:-NODE-372-length-47028-cov-6.625381_pt1 | contig 47028 bp, 39 predicted proteins | sample MGYA00242128_ERZ509048 | MGnify/ENA primary metagenome ERZ509048 (study PRJEB26280, sample SAMEA2338750) | human gut metagenome | biome: human gut; feature: human-associated habitat; material: faeces...
TAGTCTAAAAGAGCGTGTAAAAAATGATTTCTCGTTTTTTCACACGCCCTTTTTCTTTTTACATAATCTTCTTTATTTTCCCATCCTTACCATAATATGCCCCATTAGTACCCGGAAAACTTTCTATCAATGCCTGCAAAATCTGTGGTTCGTCCGCAAAAACTGTCATCCAAACAGAAAAAAATCCCTCTGCTACAGCTGTTATCATAATTTGTGTTTTCATAACGCTTTTATACGTTTCTGGCGCATCTTTAATCTGGCGCCATCCTTCCAAAGATTCCCTTGCTTTAATAAACGCACTATTCCTGCTTGTAGCCCTTCTGTCTTTATCATCCTTTTGTATCGGTATATTTCCCAATCCAACCATTTCATATGTATTTTTCGCCTTTTCACAGCAAATCCCAGTTGGATCTAACGCACTCAATATATCTTCATTTACCTTTGGAATCCCATTCGTATAGGAAAAAGCCACCGCTGTATTATCAGAATCTGGCCATAAATACTCCCCCACATTTTGTGGTGTTATCTTTGCTGCTTTTCTGGTATTACAATATTTACATCCTAAAAGCAAATTGCTCCATGCCGTCCAGTCTCCGCCATTCTTTCTGGAAATTTTATGCTCTACTTCCGGAACATGTTTAATTGACATTTCGCAATAAGAACAATATAAACCAATTTTCTTTTCCAAATACGGTATTGCATCCTGATACTCGTCTATTTCTTTATAAGGCGATCCGCCCTTATCTATTGCCCTCATTTTTTTTAACCTTCCATGCTTTCTCCGTATATTGCTGGTGAACCCATGCCATATATGCCGGATTTTCGCTGTACTCAGCTTCCAGTTCAGCTAATCGTTTTCCCAACTTCTCAATTTCATCCTGTGTCTTTGCCTCTTTGAGCGCAGAAAAATACTCTCGTGAGGCTTCATATATTTTCCGTTTTTTTTCACTATATTGAGGCAGTACCACGCCCATAATATCTTCCGCAATATCTTCAATCCCCTCACCCGAATATTCACTATCTAACGGCTGATCCAAAGTAACCAGTTCCCCGTCTTCAAGAGACTGAATAATAAACGGCGAATGTGTCGCACAGATAAATTGAATCCTTGGGAACTGTTCCTTCAAGATTCTTATAATGCGCTTCTGCCAGGTCGGATGCAAACTTAAATCAACCTCATCGATCAAAACAACTCCCGGTGTCTTTTTAAGAGCATCCCCTTTCAAATACGGATTCAAAATACACATCCTAGTTGCAATATCAAGAATAATCTTTATCACATTCCGATAACCATCACTAAGCATTCGGAATGGAAGAATTGTTCCTTCTGCTGTCTTAAGGGCAATCATATCATCCTCATATTTGGTCGAAAATATAATCTCTTCCCCTGGCTGCAGTTCTTCGCTAAATGCCTCATTTACTGCTTCTAAAATCGCCTGATATGCCGGAAACAGTATTCCACCATTTTCTTCCATCGAAACTGCTTTTAGTGTATCCAAATATCGAAATGCAATATCCAGTCCATGCTGCGCATCCAGACAATGGTTATAGGCATCCGTCCTGCTGAATACCCCCCTTTTTGTCGCTTTTTTATTTCCATCTTTCCATAAACGTGCTGTACTAAGATAAAGTACCAATGGAAGAACAACTTCAATATCTGAATGATCTGCTTTTGATATTGCTTCTTCCCACGCTATTACTGTCGGCTGCATCGGATTTGAACCGCCAAATTTTGTTCTGGCATCTTCTTTCAGGATTACACGCTGAAATTCTATCGTTTTATCCTGCTCCCCCCATTTTGCTATACAGCTGATTTTACAAGGATATTGAGAGATCGTCCCCGTGGTAAAAATCGTACTGTCTTCAGAAATCTGTGCTTTCTGCCGCACATCTGCCGATTTTATATTGTATACAAACCGGGACGGAACGTATGTTTTATAGGCTGCCAGATATGCTCCCAGCATTACATTTGCAGCTTCTAATACGGTCGTTTTTCCAGACCCGTTCTTTCCAGCAAAAACGTTCATTCTGGGATTTAACGTAAATTTTTCATTTTCAAATCTTCTGTAATTCAAAAGAGCCAATTCCTGAATTTTAAATTCACACATAGCCTTTGCTGCCTTTCAATCACTCTTTTTTATAGTATCAACTATAACATTCTCTGTAGATGATTGTCAATTTTCCTGATTGACATCTTTTCGAAAAAATCAATTGATTTTCGACTATTTTGGAAGTAGATGGATAAAAATTTTATCATACAAATTTTTGTAATATCTATGCATCTACTTTATCAAACTAATTAGCGAAAGAATAAGTGCCAGCACCGCAACATTAACCCCTAAATGATTTGCTGCTTCTTCAACATCATCTTGAAATGACTCATCAAAACACAAAATCATAATAATAATTATTATAATCAGCGTTGCAATTGTTATCAAAAAACCAACTATATCATCAATTTTTCCGCTTATAAAAGCCATACAAATAGAATATAATAGCGACAGAACTATTATCATCAATACCATATAAAAAATTATATTGAGAGTTTTATATAGGAGTTCCCTTTTTTTACTATGTTTTCTCTTGTTTTCATTCTCCCTCTCTTTCTCTATTTTTATTGCCTCTGCAATTGTTTCCTCTAATTTACTATAATCCAATTTCATCTCTTCTTGAAAAACTATTTTCTGTTCTTTGTAATTTTTTATTATTTTTCTATATTCTTTTCTTTTTCCCATATTTTCCCCTTTTTAACTCTAAATGTACTTCAATCATCCAGCTCTATCTTGATAACTACTATTTCTTTTAGCCGCTCTCAGTATCACCCTTTTCCATATATCTCAAACTTTCAATTCTTGTTTTGAAAACATGAACTTGTTAGCCTGCCTATATAAAAGAGTTGCACATTTATTACCATGTACAACTCCTTTACATTTTTCAAAAATGATATTTACTTTAAAGTCAATCTATCTTCCGATTTCTGCTAATCTATGTCCCAGTCATCCTCATGATGCTTTAATGCACCACTGGCGCTAAACACATAAAATAGAACTGAACCATCTTTTCGTATACGTCCTTCCATATAAATATATGGCATAACATAAATCATCGAATTACCAAAAGTTTCTTCTGATATTTTTTCAAGTTTCTCTGTCGTCTCCGCATCCAAAGGTTCCGACATCCATGAAAACTCTTGAACATTTCCTCTTTCGTCCTTATCCCAATCTGGATTATCCTTCAAATTCCATGTTTCAGAAATATACTCCCACAGTTTTTTTAAATCCGTTCCTTCTGAAAATTCCATGGTAACCATTTCCAAACCCATTGGATTTCCTTTTGGTGTTGACGTGGTCAAAAAATGAAGGCTAACCTCCGCTTCTCCTTCTCCAATCATCCATGTTCCAGGTAACTGGTATACTTCCAGTTGTTCTGAATTTTCTGATATAGTAGGAGATATATCTAAAAGGTTTATTCCTAATAATTTACCAGCCTCCTTAACGCTGCTACCAAAAAGAGATAAATCTTCTATTTGAGGAAATGTATTGGTTTTTTGTCCACATCCAGATAAAAGCAAAATCATACATAAAAGAATAATAATTCTATTAAAAATTTTTACCCTCATTTTACTTTCTTCTCCCCAATTTATTTTGCATACGGATCATCTGAAGGGACACCTACAATTACAGATAAAGACTTACCATTCGATAAAGAAACATCCGACTGTGCTACTAACCCTCCTGCAAGAGGCTCTGGACTTGAATGGTAGAAATTTGCGCTTCCGGGAATCGTAAAACTTTGATTTGATGCCGTGCTGGCGGTAAAAGGCACAGACTTAAATTCATTTCCACGCTGATGATTATACCGCGTGCTTCCATTTCCCGGATATACACTACCTGTCCTTAAAATAGTAGTGGTTACCTTATCAACCCTAAATAGTGGCATATCGAATACACTATCCAGCCTCATTGTTGTATAAAGTGAGCACACTAATGTTACTCCATAATTAGACACCTGCTTATCCTTATTTACCGGAGAATCTGCCCTCGCGATTTGAGCTGCAGACACATTTTTACCGGACTTATCAACCATGCCCAAACCTGTAACACAGTACTCTTTTTCAATCGTACCATCATCATATTCTGTAATACTTAATAACTGTTTCACAGTTATTTCTTCATTTTCGCTTTGATTTCTTACTTTAGGAGTTTTTTGATATTCTTCAATCCCCATCTGTAACAGCTGATTCACATCTGTAATTTCATCATACTCTACATGCCTTACAACTTTAGAGGGTTCTGCCGCATATACCGAAAAATCTACCTTGTTCAAAATCAATAATCCTAGAGCCAAACACCCCAAATACTTAATAATATTTTTCATAGAGACCTCCTTCATCACAATTCTTCTGTTTTCTAAGTACTACTAAAAAAAATTCGTTGTGCATCGGATTCGCCTCCCTTTTCAAAATACCTTAAATTCTATTTCAATTTCTATTATACATAAATTTATTACAAATTCAACATGTTATGCACGAAACGACATTTTCCCCTCATTTTTGGTCAAATTTAATACGAATGAATTTAAAAAGTGCCAGAAACCCTTTCAAGTTTCTGACACTCTGACAAAGCATCTCACTCCCTATCAATTACCATTCCATTACAAAAATATGCATATTCCAACAATCAATCCTAACATCTCTGATTTTGGATCATTTCATCCCACGCATTTCTTCTAATCGCTTTTGTCAGTTCCTGCCTGATTTCCTCATTCGGCACAAATGCCGCCTCTGCATCCTCGTCATAGCCCAGATACCCAAGGTGGATCAGATACGTAAGCACATCATCTCTGTTTGCAAAACTTACCATATCATTCTGAAAAGAAGATACATCAATCTCTGCCCGACTTCCTCCCAACATCTCAATAATTGCTGTTTTCAAACCTTCAAAGTCCATATTAAGCAAAGGCACGATTGCCTCATAGGTGCCGGTTTCTGACCAATAACTTTTAAATTTTCCTTTTGTTACAAGGTTTACTACTGCAATCGGATTATAAATATGGCATTCCCCCAAACAATACCCATCATACCATTTTTTTACCTGTTCAAAATCCATCCGGTATTTTTCACAAAGTGTCTTTACCTCATCTTCTGTAAAACCTACAAATGAAACCAGCCTGCCGGCATCCAGCATCGTAAATTCATCAAAATTATTTAACGCCGACTGGGTTTTGATTTTTTTAATCGGTAAGATTCCTGTCAAATACGCAAGCTGGATGTATTTTGTCGGTTCCGATCCTTTAAACATTCCCCTTAAAAAATTAATATAAGCTTTTTGGACTTTGCCATTTGCCGACTCATCCCGAATCAGAACATCCCATTCATCAATGATTACAACAAATTTCTGACCGTTTTCTTCCCTGAGCCGCGAAAGCGCATCCGGTACTGTATTTACCTCTTCCGGCAAAACATCCGGATAACTCTCCCGCAATTCGACAAGCACGCTGTCCGTAATAAAGTTTATGACCTCATCAACGCTGTCCACTGTTGCCAGAAACCACTGGATATCCAGATGAATCACATCATACCGGTTAAGATGTTCCAAAAAATCCGTACTTTTACCAATGTTTAATTTTTCAAACATTTCTCTAGAACTACAACCCCTGCTGTAATATGCCGTGAGCATGTCAGCCGTAATGGATTTTCCAAACCGTCTCGGACGGCTGTTGCAAATATACCCCTGCTTTGTCCCCATTACCCTGTTCGTATATTCTAACAGTCCTGTCTTATCAACATAAATTTCTGAATTTAACGCTACCTGAAACGCACTGTTATCCGGATTTAAGAATCTTCCCATCTGTTCAGCCCCTTCCTTACAGTTGTCATTCCTTCCCTTTCTATGCTCTCCCTGTTACCTGTAATTTTACCATCCACACTTGCAAATAGCAAGCTTACTCATACCCTTACCCGCAGCCCGTCCAGCCAGTCCGTATCAATCCCAACCAGATACCAGTCCGCTGCCTTTTCAATCCGGGTACGCACCCATCTTTTTCCTACCAGCACCTCCAGCCCTTCCCCGCAGTACAGGCCATGATAACATTCTTCCAAGCCGAAACGAATATTATAGCGCTCCTCTTCCCTGTCAAAATACAATGCTCCCTGTCTTTTCTCCATTCTGCTTTCCTCCGGTAAATCTCGATATTATACAAATCCTCCATATATGAAGTAAGTTCCTATTTCAGAAGACACATCCCTCTTCTCTCAAGTTGAATTTTCCCCCAAATTTTTCACGGGAATAAAAAGGGCAGGTACAAACAATCCGTTTATATCTGCCCTGCCGCTGCCTTTTCGACACCCGGGAATTTATTTATTTCTTAAATCTGAAACTGGTCTGTATCATAAAATCTTTCTTATCGTCCCTGAATATAGATACCATTACAATAAGTTAGATTCTAAAAAATTCAGGCTGCCTTTTCATCTGGCTCCAAAAGCCCCATTTCCTCAAATCTCTGATAGAGCCCCGCAAAATGCCCTTCCAGTTCCTTATTGAGCAGCCGGTACAGACTGCCAAAATTCTCCTTTCTCTGCTTTCTTCCTGTCTGTTCCCGTTCAAATGCCCGGATCCATGCCTCTGCCCGCGAAAACATGTGGAACATGTCCGCATCCGTTAAAAAGATTTCTGCAGCTCCATCCGAAACAAAACTATCCTTTTTACAGTATGTCCCCCCGTTGCTGTTTTTCCCTTTGATTCCAATCCCGTTCTGGATCTGGACTGACCACGGATATGCCCGCTTTTTTCCAGCGCTGTCTGTTTCATACCTGCTGACCATAAGCTTTGTCACATTGGCATACCCTTCTTTTTTTGCTTCCCCAAATATCTTCTGCCGGGACATGAAAAAAGTCTGCACACCGCTGAATATTCTGGAATACAGGTATAGTGCCTCATCCGGGCTGATGTTTGCATACACACTGACAGACTTCTGACCAGTTCCTGCAGAATAATCCACCATCTGAAGACGGATCAGGGAATATCCTTCCTCATCCTCTTCCCCGGATGCATGGATGTGTGCCGGATAAGAAGCTCCCGCCGGTTTCAAGCTGTCTACCAGCTCCAAAAGTGCCTTATCTGTCTTATATACTGCGATCTGACGCGAAGTGATCCTGCTGTAATCGGTTTTTCCACCATTCTTTTCCAAGCCTTTCACCTACTTTCCCATATACTGCCGGATGATCCCCGCCATTGCCGCAGGTATCCGTTCCGTATCCGATATGTTCAAAAATCCTTTTCCATAAATCCGTCTAATCAGTTCCCTGTCTTCCCCGATTGCCGCTGCCATCACATGGATTCCTCTGTGCTCCAGCTTTTCTCTTTCCCGTCTGGTATCCGCTATCCCTGCTTCCCCCCGATACCCCTCCGCAAGAGGAAGCCCATCCGAAATAACAAATAAAAGCTTCTGTCCCTCAGCTCTTTTTCCAAGCCGCATCCCTGCGTATGCCAAGGCAGCCCCGTCTCTATTGTTCCATCTGGAACGGATTCCCGTAAGGCGAAAACAGTCCTTTTGATCCCATGCGTCAAATTCTGCATAGGAATACAGCTCAACACTCTCTTTTTTCTCGCCAATTCCTGTGGAATGACCAAGAATCAGCACGGGAATCCCGAGCCTTTGGCAAAAGCGGTATATCACACAGGCGGTATATCGCGCACTGCCAATCCGGTTATGGATATCCATGGATGCGGACTCATCGATCAATACCCCCACCGCCGCGTCCTGGTTGCCCGGAATATTCCGGCTCCTAAAAATCCTGCCATCCCTGCGGTAAATCTGGCTCCCACAGACTTTTTTCCCCTGTACCATCCCTTTCTGAAATCTTTCCTGTTCCTCCAAATGCGGGGCAATCAACCGTACCATTTTTTCTGCAGCTGCATCCACCTTCTTTTTCATTACTTCATATCGTGCAATCTGTTCCAATGTTGGCTCTGGTCTTATGATCCGCAGCCTATACCCGTTATGGATTTCTCCCAGATCCATCTTATCTGCGTTCTCTTTTAGTTCCCGCTCAAGCATTTCCTGTTCCATTTTTGTCACAATTTTTCCGATTTCGTCGCTAATCTCCTTTACGCTATCCTCCGCGGCTGCCTTTTCCTGCTGTTCCCCGCCCAGAACGGCAGCCGCACGTCTTCTTTTTTCTTCCCCTTCCTTTGTATCTGTGGCTGCGGACTCTTTCCATTTCCCAGCTCCATCGCCGCCTTCATATTCAGGGGGAATTTGTTCTGTATCTTCTTTTCCGCTCTCTTCCTGTTCAAAAGCCTCCTTTACAAACTCCCACAGAATCAGAAGCAGCCTGTTTGCCGCCCGGAAGCGCACATCTTCGTCTGCCGGGATTACCACTTCATCCAGCGTCTCCTTGCACCGCTCCAGCATTTCCATATAAATTCCGCCTGCGCGCTCCCAGTCATTTACTTTTTTGCTCCTCAGATACTGCAGGAGGACATTTTTCATGATGGAAAGGCTGTCCATCCCGTATTCCTGCATCTGCCGGATGCTTTCTGCCTGTTCCATGTCCCATCTTCCAAGGAACCGGATGGCTTTTTGTACAATCCCGCCATATTCCGCACACTGCCTTGCTTCGATATACATATCTTCCAGAATGTTATGCAGATACAAAAGCGTTTCCCGGATCACTCTCAATTCCTTCTCCTTTTTCTGCTCCAGACATACCTGCAATTCCCCAAGTACCTGTTTTTCCTCTTCATTTTTTGGCTCTGGCAGTTCCGGATATAAGATTCCCTCCCGGATTCCGGAAGCATAAATCCTGCGCTTTTCAAAATTACTGAAATTGATGTGTCCGCATTCATGTGCTGCCACCCCGATCATGCCAAGCACTTTCTGCTCCCGGCTCCTCCGCCTGCGGCGGGTCGCGTAAGCGACATTCTTCCATTCCGCTGCAGTGCGATCCGCGTAGCGCATTTATTATCGTATGGAAACGAAGTTTCCTATACGATAAAAAAAGGGCTGCCGCCCAGCAAACCTATTTGCTAATGCGACAGTCCTCTATTCATGACAATAGAATGCTCGCAGAGCGTGCATTCTATTGTTTTTCCTTTGCGGTGCAAGCCTTATCAGAATGCGCCGTGATCAACCAAGCTGAGCTGCAACTTCTGCTGCGAAATCTTCCACCTTCTTCTCGATACCTTCGCCGGTTTCGAAACGAACGAATCCCTTTACAGTCAGGTTTGCATTGTTCTCTTTTGCTACCTGAGCCAGATACTGAGCAACGGTCTGTTTGCCGTCCTCTGCTTTTACGTATACCTGCTCTAACAGGCAGACTTCCTTCAGCTCTTTGTTCAGACGGCCGTTTACTGCGCCCTCGATTACCTTTTCAGGCTTGCCAGCCATCTTAGGATCGTTCTGGATCTGAGCCATCAGGATCTCTTTCTCATGAGCCTTATACTCTTCAGAAACGTCAGCAGTGGAAACATACTTCGGAGACAGTGCAGCGATCTGCATTGCTACGTTGGTCAGTGCTTCTTTTACTGCATCGTTCTTTACATCAGTGTCAGCTTCTACTAAAACGCCGATACGTCCGCCGCCATGTGTATAGGAAACAACAAGGGGAGCGGTAACCTTCTGGAATCTTCTGATCTTTAAGTTCTCACCGATTACTGCGATCTGCTCAACCAGAACTTCCTTTACAGTCTTGGAAGGTTCTTCATGCCATGCTTCATCCAGGAATGCTTCCAGCTCTGTATTGTCAGAATTTACTGCCTGCTCAGCAACTGCAGCTACGAAGTTCTGGAACTTCTCGTTCTTTGCAACGAAGTCTGTCTCAGAGTTTACTTCTACGACAGCAGCGGTGCCTTCGTCTTTTACAGCAACGCGGCAGAGACCTTCTGCAGCGATACGACCAGCCTTCTTCTCAGCCTTTGCCTGTCCGTTCTTTCTCAGGAATTCAACAGCAGCGTCCATGTCGCCTTCTGTTGCGGTCAGCGCCTTTTTGCAGTCCATCATACCAGCGCCGGTCATTTCTCTTAACTCTTTTACCATTGCAGCTGTAACAGCCATTTTACTTTCCTCCATATAAAATCAGTTTATTGGGTTCTATTGTCAAAAAGTATTTATGCCTCTTCTGCAGCAGCTACTTCTTCGATATCGGAAGCTTCGCCCTGTGCAACTGCTTCTTCGGTATAAACTTCTTCGCCCTGATTTGCTTCGATAACAGCGTCTGCCATCTTGGAAGTGATCAGTTTAACGGCTCTGATTGCATCGTCGTTACCAGGAATGATGTAATCCAGCTCTTCGGGATCGCAGTTGGTGTCGCCGATACCGATCAGTGTGATGCCCAGTGCATGAGCTTCCTGTACACAGATCTTTTCCTTCTTAGGGTCAACAACGAAGATTGCATCCGGGATTCTGGTCATGTTCTTGATACCGCCCAGGTTCTTCTCCAGCTTTTCCCATTCCTTCTTCAGCTGGATAACTTCTTTCTTAGGCAGAACATCGAAGGTACCGTCTTCGGACATGGTCTCGATTGCTTTCAGTCTCTCGATTCTGCTTCTGATGGTCTTGAAGTTGGTCAGCATACCGCCCAGCCATCTCTCATTTACAAAATACATACCGCAGCGCTCAGCCTCGGTCTTAACAGCGTCCTGTGCCTGCTTCTTGGTGCCGACGAACAGGATAGTGCCGCCCTGTGCTGCGATCTCAAATACTGCCTTGTAAGCTTCGTCCACTTTGCCTACAGACTTCTGCAGGTCGATGATGTGGATACCGTTTCTCTCGGTGAAGATATAAGGAGCCATTTTAGGGTTCCATCTTCTGGTCTGATGTCCGAAATGAACACCTGCTTCAAGTAACTGTTTCATAGAAATAACGCTCATTGTTCTTACCTCCATTGGTTTTTTCCTCTGTGCCTTTTTAGAAACATCCTGTAAAGCTCAATTCACAGGATCCACCATTTCCACCCGCCAGCCATCCAAAGCGTTAAAGGACACCGGTGACGGAACCAGACACATGTTTTATGGTCACAACATTAGGATTTTATCATAAATGCTGATGACTTGCAAGACTATTATTTACTTCTTTTCCTTCATTTTGCGGATTTCCCCATAGGCAAATTCGTTGCAGACCTTGATATAAGTGCCTTTCATGCCGGAGGAACGGGATTCGATGATTCCCGCGCTCTCAAATTTGCGCAGCGCGTTGACGATAACGGAACGGGTAATGCCCGCCTGATCCGCAATTTTACTTGCGACCAGAATGCCTTCCGTCCCATGCAGCTCCTGAAAGATCAGGCTGATCGCTTCCAGTTCGGAATAGGATAAGGTTCCGAGTGCGGCGTGTACCACTGCGATTTTGCGGTCTTCCTCCGCGCTCTCCTCGGTCACGGCCCGCAGCATTTCCAGCCCCACCACCGTGGAGCCATATTCGCACAGGATAATATCGTCGATCGTATAGCTTTGCCCCCTGCGGTATAAAAACAGCGTGCCGAGGCGTTCCCCTGCGATCTCGATCGGTGTCACGATCGCGGAAAATTCCTCGTCCTCTTCGCCATCAAAGCCCAGCGTCGCAAGGCTTGCGTTTTCTTTGGTGGACAAAATTGAAAGCATTCTCTCATTCAGCAGCGGATCAAGAAAGCTTCCGACGTTACAGCCGGAAAGCTCCCGGATTGCACCGCCGTCCTTGCCGGAAATGCCCAGTACTTTTCCTTTTCGGCTGATCACCAGCACGTTTGACTGCAGCGCATCCTGCATCACCTTGCAGATATCGTTAAAAACAACTTTGCTGGAATGGCTGTTATGCAGCAGCTTCCCGATCTTTCTTGTCTTATCCAGCAGCTGAATCCCGCTCATCTTTTCTGTTCCTCCACAAATTTATCCCTGGCCGTTTTCTTCTTTTTCCTTTTCTTTGACAAAACCGCAGCCCTCCTTCGAGCATACGAGTTTGTTGCCCTTTTCCAGAAGAATGGAGCCACAGACCGGGCACTTTTCATTGGAAGGTCTCTGCCATACCATGAAATCGCACTCCGGGTTGCCGATACAGCCATAGTATTTTCTGCCCTTCTGTGTCTTTTTCAGGACGATATCTTTACCACACTTGGGGCATGCTACGCCGATTTTCTCGTAATAAGGTTTGGTATTGCGGCATTCCGGAAAGCCCGGACATGCCAGAAATCTGCCGTGAGGTCCGTATTTGATTACCATGCGCCGTCCGCACAGCTCACAAACCTCATCTGATTCCTCGTCTCCCACCTTGACCTCTTCCAGTTCCTTCTCCGCGTTCTGCACAGCCTCCTCCAGATCGGGATAGAAATTGGAAACAATTGTCTTCCAGTCTACGGTTCCTTCGGAAACACCGTCCAAAAGTGCTTCCATATTCGCTGTAAAGTTGACGTCCACAATTGTCGGGAACGCCTCCTTCATCATCTTATTGACAACCTCCCCCAGCTCCGTCACATACAGGTTCTTGTTTTCTTTAATGACATAATGACGTGCAAGGATCGTCGTGATCGTCGGTGCATAGGTACTGGGACGACCGATACCCAGTTCTTCCAGCGTCCGGACAAGGGACGCTTCTGTATAATGTGCGGGAGGCTGGGTAAAATGCTGCTCCCCGTCAAATTCCTTTAAGGACAGCTTCGTATCCTTGTCGATGCTTTTTGCGAGGGTGCGGTTTTCTGCCTTATCCTCGTCGTCCATCGTGTATACACTCATGAAACCGTCAAAGATCACCTTGCTGGCCGCAACCGTAAAACGATGTCCGTTGCCGTCAATCTTCACAGAGGTTGTCTCGTACTTGGCAGGCGTCATGCGGCTTGCCATAAAGCGCTTCCAGATCAGCTGATAGAGACGAAACTGATCCCTGCTTAAGGATTCTTTGATTTCCAAAGGGGTCCGTGCAACATCTGTCGGACGAATCGCTTCGTGGGCATCCTGAATTTTCTGTCCGCCCTTTTTCACGGTGCCTTCTCCGGCATACTGTTCGCCGTATTTCTCAGTAATATAGCTGCGCGCCATGTTTTCCGCCTCTTCGGAAACACGCGTGGAATCGGTTCTTAGGTAGGTGATGATACCGACTGTACCATTTCCCTTGATATCTACCCCTTCGTACAGCTGCTGCGCCAGCCGCATGGTTTTCTGTGTGGAAAAATTCAGCACCTTACTGGCTTCCTGCTGCAGGGTAGAGGTGGTAAAGGGAAGGGGAGCCTTCTTGATGCGCTCACCCTTTTTGACGTCGCTCACCTGAAACTCTGCCTTTTCGCAATCCTTTTTGACTGCTTCTACTTCCGCTTCGGTTTTTAAAATACGCTTGGTATCCTGCTCCCCGTAATATTTGGCTATCAGGGGTTTTCTTTCCCCTGGAATCTGGAATGCAGCATCAAGGGTCCAGTATTCTTCCGGAATAAACGCATTGATCTCTTCTTCGCGATCACAGATAATGCGCAGGGCAACAGACTGCACACGCCCGGCGGAAAGTCCCCGCTTCACCTTTGCCCACAGAAGCGGGGAGATCCGATAGCCAACCATACGGTCCAGCATCCGGCGCGCCTGCTGCGCATCCACTAAATTCATATCGATTTCTCTCGCATGCTTTAACGATTCCTTCACTGCTGTCTTCGTGATCTCGTTAAAGGTAATACGGTACACCTTTTTACCGGAGAGCTTGAGCGCTTCCATCAGATGCCAGGAAATCGCCTCTCCCTCCCGGTCCGGGTCGGTTGCGAGATAGATTTTTTCTGCTTTTTTGACCTCTTTGCGGAGGTTCGCCAGAATGTCGCCCTTGCCGCGGATCGTGATATACTTCGGTTCGTAATCATGTTCCACATCAATGCCGAACTGGCTCTTGGGAAAGTCACGCACATGCCCGTTACTGGCTGCTACCTCATAGTTCGCCCCCAAGAACTTCTTGATCGTTTTGACTTTGGCCGGTGACTCCACGATCACTAAATATTTTGCCATATTTGATATCCCCAATTTTCATTACTGCTATTACGCACATTTCTGGTCCTGTGCAGTGATCGTGAACCACTATACACCATATCATCCGTCATTGCAAGCAAAAGTTTTCCTGTAATATCGCCCCATTACGCTTCCTGCAGCGCCCTCCAGCTCCAGAAAAACAAGCTCCTGCATCAGCATCTGCACATTTATGGATATCTTCTGTCTCACAAGGGTATCCGCAATTTCGTCCATGCTCTGCGGCATTGTATCCAGCGCCTGCCAGATCGTTTTACGCAGAGGCGGCCAGGAGGATGAGGCGGTAGAGCTGAGAGCGTCTGTCACAGGGCACAGCATTTTGTCGGCAATCACACCGGCAGCCTTGGCAGCGTTCGGGCGTTCTGCCTGGGCTAAGGAAAACGCTTCGTCTCTACCTGCGTGCGGTACGCTGCCCTGCAGTTCCTGCAGCAGCTGTGCCACACTCACCGCGATACCTGCGCCATTTCCGATCAATCGGTTGCAGCCGCGACTACAGGTATCCGTAATGCGTCCCGGCACAGCAAACACATCCTTTCCCTGTTCCAGCGCCATATCTACGGTGATCAGCGTTCCGCTCTTTTCACGTGCTTCGATAATGAGCACGAGGTTTGAAAGTGCGCTGATGATCCGGTTGCGCGGCGGAAACAGTCTCGAATGCGGCAGCGTCCCCGGCGGATATTCCGACAGGATACATCCGCTTTCCTTCAGCTTTTCATACAGCGGTCTGTTCTCCTCCGGGTAGCAGATGTCCACGCCGCAGCCCAGCACTGCAACCGAATATCCGCCTGCTGACAGCGCCGCCCGCTGCGCAATTCCATCCGCCCCGCGCGCCATGCCGCTGACAATTCCGACTTCCTCCTTCGCAAGTCCCCTGGCGAAATACTCCGCCATTTCTTTTCCATAGGAGGAACAGGCGCGCGCACCGACGATGGCTGCCATCTTTTTTTCCGGCTCCGGCAACTTCCCGATCCTGTACAGTACCAGCGGTGGATCGGAAATTTCCTTCAACCGTTTTGGAAACGCTTCTTCCCACAAAAAATCGAAGGAAATTCCTTTTTTCTTCCACAGCTCCTCCTGTCGCTTTGCCCCTTCCAGATTTTCGGGCGCGTCCCAGTTTTTCAAAAGCGCCGCTTTTTTCTCCCCCAGCAGTTTCTGCAGACTTTCCGCCGGCAGCTTTCGGATTTCGGAAACGTCTCCTGCCTTTTCCAGAAGCTTTCGAATGCTGACAGCACCGATCCCTTCCACCCGGCAAAGGGCAAGTGCCAGAGTGCGCTCCTGCTCCATTTGACTTTTACAATTCTGTTGTTTTTCTATTCTATGCTCCCTTCTGCCCGCGGCGCTTCATTCCCGCAGCACATTCTGATTTCGGAAAAAGAGCGCCTGTCCCAGATGCTCTACACCAATCCGGTCTTTTCCTTCCAGATCTGCAATCGTCCGCGCCACACGGATAACGCGGTGGCATCCCCGCATGGAAAGCCCTGCCTGCTCGCTGGCCTGTTCCAGAAACTCCTGTTCCTCAAGTCCCAACGGACAGTATTTTAAAATTTCCCCCGGACTCAACCGACCGTTTTCCCGCATTGCTGCGCCACGGCATCGCATCTGCTGCCGCTTTCTTGCCTCCAGCACCTGTTCCCGCATCCATTTGCTTCCGCTTTTGTCGCTATCTATATAGGAAGCTTCTCTTTTTTCCCACAGCTTTCGAATCGGTGTCTGTTTGATCTGACAGCATAAATCCATCCGGTCGAGAAGCGGTCCCGAAAGTCTCGCCAAATACCGGTGCACCTCCCAATCCTGACATCTGCAGCGGTTTCTGTCCGGATAATATCCGCAGGGGCATGGATTCGTCGCTCCTAACAGCATAAAATCCGCCGGATACACAAAGTTTCCCCGGCTCCGGGCAAGAAAAATCTTTCCCTCTTCCATCGGCTGCCGCAGAACGTCCAGCGTCTGTCGTTTAAATTCCGTCATTTCATCCAAAAACAACACGCCCCGGTGCGCCAACGTCACCATTCCCGGTTTTGGAACAGCGCCGCCTCCGGTCATTGCATAAACAGATACCGTATGATGCGGGCTGACAAACGGTCGCTCCTGAATCAGCGTTCCATCCTCCAACTGCCCTGCCGCGCTGTAGATTGCAGACACCTCCTGCTTTTCTTCCTCGCTCATGGGCGGCAGGATTCCCGGCAGACACCTCGCAAGCATCGTCTTTCCGGTGCCGGGCGGTCCTGCCAAAAGCAGATTATGGGCTCCGGCAGCTGCAATCATTGCAGCGCGCTTTGCTTCTTCCATTCCACACAGCAATGCAAAGTCCGGCGCTTTCTTTTCTTTTTCCGTCCTGCCTTTTGCCTGACTCTGCCATCTGTCTTCCGCATCCCGCCGCATCCGTTCCTGTTCCTGCGCCGACGCGTTTACATACTCCATTGCTTCTTCCAAGCTGCAAACGCCCATGACCGGCAGTTTCCCAACCGCAAGCCCTTCTCCCAGATTTTCAAACGGAATCAAATAGCTTCGAAAAGCGCTCTGATTTGCCGCATGCAGCATCGCCAGTACGCCCCGAACCTGCTTAATTCGCGCATCCAGCCCGACCTCGCCCACCGCCCAGAGCTCCCTCAACCGCTCCGGCGGCACTTTTCCCTGCGCCGCAAGGATGACGAGTGCGGTCGGCAAATCGAACGATGTCCCGGATTTCACAATTCCTGCCGGAGAATAATTTACCGTAATTTTTTCCGCCGGAAGCGCTGCGTTGATGTGATGCAGGGAAACGCGCAGGCGTTCCCGCGCCTCCCGCACTTCACTGTCTAAAAGTCCTACCATATCAAAACAGGGCAGTCCTTTGGAAATATCGACTTCCACCTGCGCAACATAGCTCTGCAGGCCATAAAGTCCGCCTGCATTGATCTGACAATACATCTTTCCCCTTTCCGTCCCGGGAAATTCAGCCAACCAGAAAAAGGGCAGATTTTTCCTCTGCCCTCCAACTATCATAACTGTTTTAACCATACCGCACGCTGCGGCATGCTGTCAACCGTTTTTTGTGCATTCCGACTCACTGCTTTTTGCACCGCTGCTTTTCAAAAATCAGCCTTTCATCCCCACGCCGCATCCCGCAAGCGCAAGAGCGCTCGTTTTTCAATCCGGCTGACATAGCGACTCGCCTATTGTAAACGATTTGCCCTAAGAAATTGCTTCCAGTTCACGGAAGCGGAATTTGATGATAATTTGTTTGTCCTCGGTCAATTCGACTCGCTCGATGAGACTGACCAGTAGTTCACGGCTGGTGTAAGCCGAATCTAAAAACTGCTGCACCAGTTCTCTTGCTCGGTCCTCGGTGCTGATCGTGCTTTCTTTTTGTGCTTCCAGCTCCTTCAGCTTATCTTCCAGAGAATTGCGCTCCATCTTGACTCGCTGATAGATGCGCTCAAAATCAGCTTCAGCCAACAGTCCGGTGAGCCGATCCATATACATCTTATCCAGATTGGCTGTCAGGCTGTCGATCTTGCCGTGCAGTGATTGGATCTCAGCTTCATGGCTTTCTGTCTGCCGAGCTTTCTCCACAGCATCCGCTGCAATGGGCTGAAGCTTCTTTGGATCAAGATAAGCTTCACAGACTTCTCTCACTTTTGCCAGCACAGCTTCTGTAACAACCTGCTCTTTGATAGAATGGCAGGAACAGACGCCCGCTTTCGTGAAGCGCTGATAGGTTCGGCATACGAAGAACAATCGATCCTCACCGGATACCGGCAGACGATTGAGCACCGCCATGGGGTAGCCGCACTCATGACAAAAAATCAAGCCTTTTAATAAAAAGTCGTAGGTTCTGCTGCGGGTGTGCTTTCGGCTGTTGACCAGCATCCGTACCTTTTGAAAAGTCTCTTTATCGATCAGCGGCTCATGGGTGTTTTCAACAACCACCCAGTTCTCACGGTCCTGTTTCAGACACTTTTTGGACTTGTAGCTGATCTTCACAGTTCGTCCCTGGACCATATTGCCCAGGTAGGTTTCGTTCTGGAGCATCTCAGAGATACGCTCACTGGACCACAGGCCGGCGTAAGGGCCTTTACGTCCCATGTTCCAACCGCAGTAGATTGCTGGTGTAGGAACGCCTTCTTCATTAAGAGTTGCTGCAATCTTTCGGCAGCTCATGCCATCCAATGCCATGGCGAAGATCCTTCGTACTACAGGAGCCACTTTCTCGTCGATGACGATTTTATTTTTCTCCGTCGGGTGCATCTTGTAGCCGTACATGGGCTTTCCACCGATGAACTGCCCCTTCCGCTGCTTATCTTGCTTGACGGATTTGATCTTCTTGGAAATGTCCTTAGCGTACATATCGTTCATGATAGCACGGAATGGGGTAATGTCATTAGCTGTGGACTCCACACCGGTGTCTATGCCGTCCAACAAGGAAATGTAGCGTACTCTCTTTTCGGGAAAATATCGCTCCATATAATGACCGGTCATGATATAGTCACGACCCAGACGGGATAGGTCTTTGGTAATGACCATATTGACCTTCTTGGCTTCAATGTCACCGATCATGCGCTGAAAGTCGGGACGGTCAAAACTGGTGCCGCTCCAGCCATCATCGATATAGGTATCGTAGACGGAAAGGCGATGTTGCTGAACGAACTCGTTGAGCAAGGATTTCTGGTTGGTTACACTCTGGGATGGTCCTTCGGTCTCATCCTCCTTCGATAATCGGATGTATAATGCGACATGGTAATCCATTGGGTTGCTTATTTCTAAGTACATAGGTTCCTCCTTGAAATAAGCAGCCACTCATCGCAAACATTGTACAACAGGCATCTCTGGTGTCGCAAGGATGCGGATAAGATAAAGCCGAAAAGACTCCTCCAGCAGCTCTGCGAGGCTCTTTTCGGCTTCGGTATATGTGCAATGCACTACAGGCAGGGTTTGTTTCATACGTTCTACCTCCTTTGTTCATCGTATGTAAAGGGGCAGATTTTCTTGCCTGTCCATGCTGTGAAATTAGGCCATTCCCTAAAAGCGTGCAGATGCACGGTTTTAGGGAATGAAAAAGTGACCTACAATCGAAACAGGTCACTTAAAGATTCTGTATCTTATATTCAAAGTAGGTTCGGAACATCTGCTTATGGTTTTGAGGAACCATCTTAAATGGATCTGCTTTTAGCAAATCCGGTTCGATCAGCAAACTCATTGCAAAACAGTGGGCAAAGAATTCCGGAACATCGTACTCAACAGTATCAGCTCCAATGAGCTTCATTACCAGAGTGAAATCCTCAGGAGGCACTTCCGGATCACCAGTCGGGGCGATGTTCACGCAATGGCCCAGTTCGTGGAGAAGCATACTCTGAGGAGTAGCTTCATGGTCTTTATGTGGAATCAGCATGTAGATGTCTGCCGCCACACTACCATCGGTCATATACATGCAACGGCAGAAGAAATCTTCTATGCAGTGTTTTGCATGGAATAGGAAAATGAACAAATGCTGTTTACATAGAACCCGTTTGGAAAAATCATAAACACGCTCTGCAACCTTCATGGTTTCCGCAGCCGCTTCTGCTGTCAGAAAACTATCATCACAATCATCGTAATTCTCAGTAATATCATTAGCCAGAGCGCTCAACTGTGCAACATTCTCTTCCGCTCTTCTGCTGAACGACCAGTTGCGATAGAGGTACATCATGCAGGCTGCATTGCCTTCCGCAACGTTCCATCTAGGATGACGATCCATGAACGCTTCCATGATCAGCTGCTCATATCTGGCTCGCAGTTCCTGATGCAACTGCTCATAATCGTGCTGAGAATACGTTTCAGCTGCCTGTTTCAGATACACAGCCAATTCACTCAGCTTCCTAATTTTGTTCATGTTTTCACCATCCTTTCTCTTTGCTAACCATAGGGAATTCGAATGACAATCCATCTTCTTAGGAGGGGGATGCTCCATCCTACTGCGAAAAGCCGCCTGATTTGTGTCAGACGGCTCTTTTTACATGCCCTTATAAAATTCTTCCTCAAAGTCTTGGGCGCACTGCTTGCGGCAAGAGTCAATGATGTGACCATATCTCTCAGTAATCATCTCCGCCTGTGCATGACCGGAATCACCCTGTACTGCTTTGATGTTACCACCAGTTAGCACCAGCTTGTAACTAATGCTACTATGCCGCAAACTGTGAAAGGATACGATCGGAAGCCTAAGCTGCAGCAATTGCTTTTCCAGCAAACGGGGTAATGTTTCCTCCGAAAGTGGTCTGCCATTGGAATATCGAAGAATCAGATTCGGCTGGTTTCTCTTGACTGGCTTCAATGTTTCTCTCCACTCCTGCAAAACATCCAGAACATAATCAGGAAGATATACGGTTCGGATACTGGATTTTGTTTTGGGGCGTTTCAACACTGTGACCGTCCGCCCCTCATTAAAGACAGCCGGGAATTGATAGAGAATATCCTTACCGTTTAACACATCCACTGCATCCCTGCGGACACGTTTTAATGTCTTGCTGACAGAAATCGTACCTTTCTGGAAATCCACATCATCCCAAGTCAGCGCCAGAATTTCACCCTTCCGCAGAGAACCGGCAAAAGCCAGATGTACCGCAATGGACAACATAGGATTATCGCAGTTTTGGACCAACATCTTGATTTCATCAGTGTTCAGCATCGGAATTTCACTTGGAAAGGCTTTCGGAACGTTTGCTTTCTGGAATGGGTTCCTGGGAGCATACTCCCATAATACCGCCTGTTCAAATGCACTGTGCAGCAGCTTATGAATGTTCGTCAATACCGAGGGAGTGATTTTCGGATCAGCCTGCAATTTTCCATACAATGCTGCAATTACCTTAGGACTGAACTCGCTTAGTCGCATACTGCCCATGAACGGAACGATATAGTTCCGAATAAGCCCTTCGTTGCTGGTGTATGTGGAACAGGCCCAGTGGATGCGACCGTACAGTTCCACATATTCTTCCAAGAATTGTGCCAAAGTTCCATCCTGATGCCGAGCCCGTTCTTTCTCATGCTGTTGGATCAAATCCAACTGTTCCTTACGTCTGAGAGCAGCTTCATAGGAATGATAGGTCTCCCACTTCTGTTTCTTCTTGTCTCCATCGTATATGGTGTACACCACACTGAAGCTTTTGTTCCGTTGAACGATTGATGCCATGTTAATTACCTCCTTCTTGTCTTGGCAGCTTAAGCATAGCATCTCCAATTTTGATATTATTTTTGTCCGAGAGTGTCCAAAATACGACATTTGAATCGTTATTATAGTTAAACCGGATCAAAGATCCAGAGGAGCAAAAACAGAATAATATAGACGTTAAGGAGGCTTGTTATGATTCCAAATGAAGTTCTTACCGAAAAATTATTACAGCAGGCTGCAAAACAATATGCTGAGGGCATTATCGCTAGTCTACCTTCCCCCAAAGAATGCAATCATAAGTTTTCGGATGCGTTTAAGAAAAGATGCAATCTCTCATCAGAGGTATAGGCACCAAAAGTTGTGCAATAGCAATTCAGGACTCCGTAATCTACAAATAAGTTAATCGGCGGTTTGGTATTTTCCAAATCGCCGATTATATTATTCCGATATTCACAAAAATTTATTGCTATTATTCCGATAGCAGGATATACTATTATCAAGAAACGAAAAAGGTGGTGACTTTCCATGGAATATAGATCCGTCGCACAAATGGCTGAACAATGGGGCATTTCTGATCGCAGAGTGCGTATTTTATGCCAGCAAGGTAAGATTGATGGCGTTATTCACAAAGGCCGAGCCTGGCTTATTCCTGCAGACGTAAAGAAACCGATTGACTGTCGAACAACACGCTATAAGCGGAACGATAGTCCTTATGCGAAACTCTTCGCTGAAGTTGATGCGCTAAAAGCAGAACTTGATAAACATCGTCCTCTCACACAAGGGGAATTACATCGGCTCCGTGAAGAATTCCTCATTGAATATACCTACAACTCTAATGCCATTGAAGGCAATACGCTGACTCTTCAAGAAACCGCTTTGGTTTTGGAAGGTGTCACCATTGACAAGAAACCTTTGAAAGACCATCTGGAGGCGGTTGGGCATAGAGATGCTTTTCTCTATGTACAAGATCTTGTAAAGAATAATGTTCCGTTTTCTGAAAGCATCATTAAGCAGATTCACACACTGGTGCTAATGGATAGACCAGAAGACCGTGGTGTATACCGCCGTATTCCGGTAAGAATCATGGGAGCGTATCATGTACCATCTGATCCAGTCCTCGTTCCGGAACAGATGGAGAATTTGGTCGCTGAGTTTTCTGCCAACAAAAAAATGCATCCTATCGAGCGTGCAACGATGTTCCATCTGAAGTTTGAAGGTATTCATCCTTTTGTGGATGGCAATGGCCGAACCGGTCGTTTGATTCTAAATCTCATGTTAATGCAGGCCGGTTATCCACCTATCAATGTGAAGTATTCCGACAGGAAACGCTATTATGAAATGTTTGACTGTTATTACAGGGATAACGATCAAAATCATGCTATTTCGCTCGTAGTAGAAAATATAAAGGAACGTTTTGCTAATCTTAGCAGCTGTCTTTTTACAGAATAGGAGAACCTTATGGAATTAGATGAAGTAAAAAGAATAATCCAAGATTTTTTCCAAGAAAACACCGTCACAATCATTGGATCTGGCCTTTCTCTTGCAGAAGGAATTCCTGGCATGTCCGCACTTGCAACAGAACTATTGTCACAAATTCCTCAGCTATTATCGGATCCTTCTGATGTGGATATCTGGTCTAAAATCGCAACAAATCTGACCTCCGGGACCGGATTGGAACAGGCTCTTCACGATACAAAACCGACACCGACAATCGAAGAACACATCCGAAAAATCACTGCCCAGTATATAGGAAAGGCCGAAGCGGATGTTCTCTCTGATATTGTCCGAAATAACAAAAAACTACGTTTTTCAAAGTATCTGAACCATTTTAATATTCGCAATAACGGTCTTGTCGTAATTACGACAAATTATGACCGGCTTATCGAGTATGCTTGTGAAGTAAACGGCATCCGTGTTGATAACCTGTTCGTAGGAAAGTATTTGGCTCGATTCGAGCCCGAGCAGAGTAAATTTATGTTCTGCAAGAACCTCGTAAAAAGAAGTGGTAAAACCGTTGCAGAATTCGCTCCTCGAGTAACTGTTTTCAAGCCTCATGGCTGTTTAAGTTGGCACATGGTTGATGGTATCCCTTATTCGATTCCACAATCCTGTTTCGACGATGCCTTGATCATTACGCCAGGTATCAACAAATACAAAGAAGGGTACAACACGCCTTTCGATACACACAGAGCAAAAGCCAATGCTGCCATTGACTCTGCTCAACGATATATTATTATTGGCTATGGTTTTGGTGATGATCATTTGGAAACACATCTGGTACGGCAACTGAGAAACGGGAAACCAGCTTTAATACTGACGCATTCTCTTTCCAGAAAAACGCTGGATCTTATTAGCACTTGTAAGAATATCACTGCAATATGCTGTAAGAATACTGTCGATTCAACAGTTGTTACCCAATCAGGCGAAACCATTTTCCCAAGCCATAACCTTTGGGATTTGAACGAGATGCTTAAGGAGGTATTTTAATGGCACAATTACTTAATTTTACTGAAAGTGATTTGCTGGGTAGTGTAACACATGTTGACACAGAGCAAATCATTATTGAAATTGAGAATCCTCTTATTATGGGACAAATCTGTGTAGGTAATCTTGTGGCAATAGAAACTGGAAAGCACCATGAACTGCTTATTTCTCTCATTGATAAAGTAACAAGAAAGTATGTTGATGATTTTGCCGACAACGAAGAGGATGTCGACGAAATCATGATATCTTCAGCTGATTACATCAAAGTGAGCATCATCGGAACATACCATTCAGTTTTGGGCAATGCCCATGATATTTTCAAACGGGGTGTTGATACATTCCCTCAAATTGAAAGCAAATGTTACTGTATTTCCAGCGTAAATCTTCAAAACTTTATGAACATACTAAGTCGAAACATTGATTCTGACAAGCGCCTTAAAATAGGTTCTTTTATGATGGATGCTTCAGCAGATGCTGTACTTGATGGAAACAGATTTTTCCAAAGACATGCAGCTATACTTGGCAGTACTGGTTCTGGAAAAAGCTGGTGCATTGCAAACATTCTCGAAAAAGCCAGTACACTTCAACATGCCAATATCATTGTTTTTGATATGCATGGTGAATATGAAAAGCTTGCTTCTGGATCTCAGCCGATAGCTGAGCGGTACCGAATTGCTGGACCTGGAGACTTGGAAAACCCATCCACTGACATTCTCTTCCTTCCGTATTGGCTTTTGAATAGAGAAGAATTACTCTCTATGATATTAGACCGTAGTGATTCTAATGCTCCAAACCAGGCCTCACGCTTTACGTTACACATTCGTGAACTAAAGGCACAAACCTTAACTACCGAAGGAAAAACGGAAATCCTAAAAACATTTACTGTAGATTCTCCAATCCCGTTTTTAATGAGCGATTTACTAACGCTCTTAAAAGACGATGATACAAGAAAAGGCGTTGGTAAAAATGGAGCGCCTGTTAAAGGCGACTGGGAAGGGAAATTAACTCGTTTCATTTCGAGATTGGAAGCCAAACTAGATGATAAAACCTATGGCTTTATGTTTCAACCTGTCAAAGAAGCTCAGAATTATACGTGGCTTAATGAAATGCTTTGTAAGTTGCTGGGATATTTTGATGGTTCCCCGGGAATTAAAATAATTGATTTTTCTGAGGTTCCTTCCGATGTTCTTCCTGTAGTTACCGGAACATTGGCTCGCCTTCTCTACAATATACAGTTTTGGATGGAACCATCTATGCGTACGCCGTTCACACTTATTTGCGACGAGGCACATCTATATCTTCCTATCAAGGACGAGGCCGATGCAGTTCAAAAACAAGCTCTCTACAATTTTGAACGTATTGCTAAAGAAGGACGAAAATATGGTGTATCAATTCTGGCCGTAAGCCAACGTCCAGCTGATGTTAGCAAAACAATTTTAAGCCAATGTAATAATTTCGTGGTGCTAAGGTTGACGAACGAAAAAGATAAGGGTGTAATTAAAAACTTGTTGCCCGACTCCCTAAAAAGCACCATTGAATTTCTGCCTCTGCTTGATGTCGGTGAAGCACTTGTAGTCGGTGATGCAATTCTGCTACCGAGCAAAATTTTATTAGATAAGCCTGCCGAAGATCATCAGCCCGTCAGCGCCACTAAAGACTTTTGGGACGAATGGGATAGCAAAAAGCCTGATAACGAAGCTGTAATCAAAGCTGTTGAATCTCTAAGGAGCCAAAGCAGGTTGTAATTCTAACATTTTGATGAGTGGCCGCTTAACTAAATAATCTAAACACTGATGCCCGGGGAGCCTTTCGGTCCTCCGGGCATCGTTTACATTAGTGGCGGCGCTATACATAGCTTCGGGAAATCCCCAGCCGTTTTCCCACCTCTTTCTGCGTAAGTTCCGTTCCTCCGGGCAGTCCATACCGAAGATACAGCACCTCCTTTTCCCGTAGGCTGAGCACGCTTTCCATCAGCTCATAAAGCTTTTGGTTCAGCCGCTGTTTTTCCATCTCTTCCACAATGTCCGGCTGTTTTTGTTCCATCACGTCCAGGAGGTTAATCTCGTTGCCCTCCCGGTCCGTTCCGATCGGCTCATATAACGATACTTCCCGCGCTGTCTTTTTTTTACTGCGCAGCATCATCAGAAGCTCGTTGTCGATGCATCGGGCGGCGTAGGCTGCCAGACGGCTGTTTTTCTGCGGATCAAAGGTCTCCACCGCCTTGATCAGCCCGATTGTCCCGATTGAAATCAGGTCTTCCAGTTCTTCCTCGCTGCTGTATTTTTTTGCAATGTGCGCGACCAGCCTTAAATTGCGTTCAATCAGGAGCCGTTTCGCCTCGCTTTTTCTTCCGGCATCTTCTGCCTGCAATGCCTGTATGCAAAGGCTTTCCTCTTCCTTTGACAGAGGTTTCTGAAAGGTTTTCACTCCTAGCCCCCAGCCGTTGCCAACGCCCCGGCCTCCTGCAGTTTACTTTATTTTATGAAAACCCTTTTCGTCCCGTGCCTTTCCATCTGTCCCTATTTTTGAGCGGTGTGCTCGATTTTGGCGCGCAGCAACGGCTGTCTATCGACGCAACCGTTTTTGACGCGCGGTATTCACGCGTCTTTGATCGGACAGTCTGCAAACAGCGCCGCCACTGCGGACTTGTATTCTGTCAGCTTCTGTGCCTTGCGGATTTTTTTGAGATATTTTTCGGAGCCTTCAAACAGCTGCCCCTGCCAGCTCCAGAGTTCCTTCATTTTAAATAGTACGTCCCGTTCCCCGGACAGCACCGCTGCGTAATCCTCCGCCAGCCGCCCATAAAAATCTCGGATATCCGATACTCGCTTCGCCGCGTCCTCCCAGACTGTGCTTTTGTTTTCCAGACGCAGTTTCTTTGCAGCGTTTTTTCCCGCCGGATCAGCACTTTTGGCGCGCAGCCGCATCACCAGCGCCGGATCGATCAGCATTCCCCTGCCAAACATCAGGTCATCCGCATCCGGATACTCCACCAAAAATCTCTCTGTATCGGAAACGCTGAATAAATCGCCGTTGTAGCAGACCGGAATGGTCCGTCCCACAGTTTCTACATCTGCTGCAGCTGCACTCAGCCTTTCTTTCGCCCGCACATAGGCTTCCCGGTGCACGTTTCCTTTATAAAACTCTTTCAGCACGCGGGGATGCACGATCAGCTTCTGAATCGGATACTGGGAAAAAATATCTAACAGGCGTTCAAATTCATCCGGGTTTTCCACGCCAATTCTCGTTTTGATCGAAATTTTCAGCGGGCTGTGTGCAAAAATTTCCTCCAGAAACGCATCCAGCGCGTCTGGATCGGCTAAAAACCCGGCGCCTTTTTTCTTCGCCGTCACGGTAGCGGACGGACAGCCAAGATTTAAGTTCACTTCTTCGTAGCCCTGTTCTTTGAGCATCCCGGCAACCTTGCAAAAGCCTTCCGCCTGATTCGTCAGGATCTGCGGAACAACCGCGATGTTCTGATTGTGCTCTGCTGCAATGTCGTTCCACTCCCGCGTCGTGAAGCTTTTCCCTTTTTTCGGCGTGATGAACGGTGTGTAATAGCGATCCATCGACGGAAAGCACGCATGATGCGCATTCCGGTAAATATATCCTGTAATCCCCTCCAGCGGGGCAAATTCATACTGCATGCGATTCTCCCGATGTAAAAATAGTTTGGCACGATGTCGCTTCCGCGTCTTTTGTACATCCGGCAAAAACTTCCGTGCCTACAACGATACGCTCCTATTGATCCAGCAAAAACTCTGCCAGCGCATAGTTGCTGACGTCCACGCCATAATCCGTCAGGCGCAGATTTTTTTTCGATTCATCCAGACAAAGTAACTGTTCGGAAAACAGCTTATCCGCTGCGTCCTGATAAACGTCCCAGAAGCTTTTTCCAAACTGGTGTTCAAATGTTTGCAGTTCAATGCCTTTTGTCAGGCGCAGCCCCAGAAACATAAACTCTTCCATTCGTTCCGACATACGAAGCGTCTGCACCTCTTCCCGAAGGTTTGCAAAATCTCCCTGATTTTTACCGCATTCCAGATAGTCCGATAAATCAGACGTCATCTTCCAGCGCATCGGGTCAATCAAAGACGACGCTCCAAGCCCGATCCCCAAATAATCCGTCCGGTTCCAGTAGCCGATGTTGTGGCGGCAGGCATACCCGTCCTTCGCATAATTCGAAATTTCATACCGATGGTAGCCATACTGTTCCAGAATTTCCCGCGTTCGGGCATACATCCGGCGTTCGTCCTCTTCCGACGGAAGCGGCAGCATTTCTTTCGGGCGCAGCGTCTGGTTTGCGTCCTCACCATACCAGTTCCAGAACAGCGTACCTTCTTCGATGATCAGGCTGTAGGCCGACAGATGCTCCGGTGCAAGCTCTGCAGTTTTCACGAGTGTCTGCTCCCAGCTCTCCACCGTCTGTCCCGGCAGCGCGGACATCAGATCGACGTTGATGTTTTCAAACCCAGCTCTCCGCGCCTGCTTATAGTTTTGGACAAAGGTATCAAAATTGTGAATTCTGCCAAGCATGGCAAGCTCTTTGTCACACGCCGACTGCAGCCCCATGCTCAGCCGGTTGATTCCGGCACGCCGATATCCGGCGAGTTTTTCAAAATCCAGCGTGCCCGGGTTGCTTTCCAGCGTAATTTCTGCATCGTCCGCAACGCAAAAATGCGCCCGGATCGCGTCCATCAGCCGTTCCATATCCATGACGCGCAAAAGGGACGGCGTACCGCCGCCCCAGAAAATCGTAGTGACTCTGCGCTCTTGATAAAACTGACTCTCCTGCACGATCTGTGAAAGGAGGGCATCGACGTATGCTTCCGGAACGTAACCATCCGCTGTAGAGCTATCTGCTGCCAGCGGTGCCGACAAAAAATCACAGTAGCGACATTTTTGCCTGCAGAACGGAATGTGCAGATATAATTCCAGATCTTTTTTCGGTGTCATAGGCTCAGTTCTCATCCAGCTTTAAGACGCTCATGAAAGCCTTCTGCGGGATTTCCACGTTGCCGACCTGACGCATCCGCTTCTTGCCTTCCTTCTGCTTTTCCAGAAGCTTTTTCTTACGGCTGATATCGCCGCCATAGCATTTTGCAAGCACGTCCTTGCGCATCGCCTTGACGGTTTCCCGGGCGATAATCTTGCCGCCGACTGCCGCCTGAATCGGAATTTCGAACAGATGGCGCGGGATTTCATCCTTTAACTTCTCGCACATTTTCCGACCACGTTCGTATGCGCTGTCCTTATGTACAATAAATGAAAGTGCATCCACTTCTTCCCGGTTAATCAAAATATCCAATTTTACAAGCTCTGACTGCTCATACCCCTTTAACTCATAGTCAAACGACGCATAACCCTTGGAACGGGACTTTAACGCATCGAAAAAGTCGTAAATGATTTCATTTAACGGCAGCTCGTATTTGAGCAATGCACGGGTTTCTTCCATATATTCCATGCCGAGATACCGTCCGCGGCGCTCCTGGCACAGCTCCATAATGGAACCGATGTAGTCCGTCGTCACCATGATTTCCGCAGAAACCACCGGCTCTTCCATATATTCGATCATCGACGGGTCAGGCAGATTGGACGGATTGGTCAGCTCGATCACTTCCCCGTTGGTCTTATGCACCCGGTACACAACGCCCGGCGCTGTCGTCACCAGATCAAGATTGTACTCTCTTTCCAGACGTTCCTGAATGATTTCCAGATGCAGCAGTCCCAAAAATCCGCAGCGGAATCCAAAGCCAAGGGCGATGGATGTCTCCGGCTCATAAAATAAGGACGCATCATTTAACTGCAGCTTTTCCAGCGCATCCCGCAGATCAGGATACTTCGCACCGTCTGCCGGATACAATCCACAGTACACCATCGGATTGACCTTTTTATAACCGGGAAGCGGTTTTGCACATGGATTGGCTGCATCTGTAATCGTATCGCCGACGCGGGTATCCTTGACATTTTTGATCGAAGCCGTCAGATAGCCAACCATTCCTGCAGACAGTCCGTCCTCGCTGGGGATAAACTGACCTGCGCCAAAATAACCGACCTCCACAACATCAAACTCTGCACCTGTTGCCATCATACGGACTTTGGTACCTTTTTTTAACTGTCCTTCCATAATTCGGAAAAAGACAATCACGCCCTTGTAGGGATCGTAGAGGGAATCGAAAATCAGCGCCTGCAGCGGATTTTCGGCGCTGCCGCCCGGCGCGGGAATTTTTTTCACAATCTGCTCCAGTACCTGTTCGATATTTAATCCGTTTTTAGCGGAAATCAAGGGTGCATCCTCCGCATCCAGACCGATCACATCCTCGATTTCTTCCTTGACCCGCTCCGGCTCCGCGCTCGGCAGGTCGATTTTGTTGATGACCGGAAATACCTCCAGATCATGATCCAGGGCAAGATACACATTTGCCAACGTCTGCGCCTCGATGCCCTGCGCCGCATCCACAACAAGAACCGCGCCGTCACATGCCGCCAGCGCTCGGCTGACTTCATAGTTAAAGTCCACATGTCCGGGTGTGTCGATCAGGTTAAATATATATTCTTCTCCATCCTCTGCACGGTAAATCGTCCGCACCGCCTGGGATTTGATCGTGATACCGCGCTCCCGCTCCAGCTCCATGTTATCAAGCACCTGCTCCTGCATTTCTCTGCTCGTCAGAAGACCGGTCTTTTCGATAATTCGGTCTGCCAGCGTCGATTTGCCGTGATCGATATGCGCGATAATACAAAAATTTCTGATATTGCTCTGTTTTATTTTGGACATTCTTTCCTCACTCTGATTCCTGTCGTCAACCGCCGCATTTTAGAAAATGAAAACCGTTTGCTGCGCCGACGCCATACTCGCCATTTTTCAATCTGATTGCATTTAAGTATATCAAACTCACAGGCTGTGGGCAAGGAATTTTCGAACACAAAAACAGCGCCCTCAGTCTGGTAAATGAAAGCGCTGTTTTTGTAACACTTATTCCCGACTGCGGCACTGTTTCGCCAGATAATGAATCACGTCCCGTCTCGTAATGATCCCAATAAAGACCTTTTCATCATCAATAACCGGCACGAAGTTCTGGGCGCTGACCTTTTCCAGCAGTCCTTCCATATCCACATCCACATGAACCGGCTTATTGTCCCGGGAACGGTTCACCTGCATGACAGGAATCTCTTCCATCTGATACAGGCTGGGAAAATTCAGTTTTTTTAATCCCCAGAGCACATCCCCGTCCGTCAGCGTGCCAAGATATTTGCCCTCCGTAGATAAAAGCGGAACTGCAGCATAACCGTGATGCTCCATCTTTTCAAGCGCCTGACGCAGTGTGTCAGTTTCCTCCACATAAGCGACCTCGCTCTTTGGTGTCAAAAAGAATAAAATATTCATCTGTAAATTCTGTCTACCTTTCGTATACGATTCTCTCCGCCTGCGCTGCCGCCTCTTCTTCCGAAATCAGGCAGCCGATAATTTTCAGTGCAAAATCGATCGCACAGCCCATGCCGCGTCCGGTGATCACATTGCCATCCACCTCTGCTGCGCCGTGCGTCACAAAGGCGCCGTCCAGCTCCTTTTCCATGGAAGGGAAGCTCGTCGCCTTTCTCCCCTTCAAATATCCGCGATGTCCGAAAATCTGCGGGGCCGCGCAGATCGCTGCAACCCATTTTCCAGCGCTATAAAAACGATCCAGCTGTTCCATTAATCCATCACAGGCTTCCAGATGCAGGGTTCCAGGCATTCCCCCCGGAAGCACCAGCAGATCGAACGCATCAAAATCTGTCTCAGAAAGCAACTGATCCATCTGCACGGTAATCTGATGCGAACCGGTCACCGCCGCCGTCTCATCCACGGAAACCATTGTCACCTCGATGCCCGCCCGTCTGCAGAGATCCACCACTGTCAACGCTTCTATTTCTTCATAACCAGCCGAAAAAAATACACCAATTTTCGCCATCTGTATGTCCCCTTTCTTCTTAAGTTCATTTTCTGATGTCTGGCAGCCGCCTGCTTAAACGTCACCTTCCTCCGTTGAGCGCTTCCGCAGCCTGCCATTTGAACCATTCCTATCTTAGCAGAAATCTCTGTTCCATAAAAGGGAAAAAGTATGAATAATTTCTAAAGAATGTTAAAATTCAGGGTGCTTCCACAACAAAATTCACAAATCCTGCGTATCTGTGCTATACTAAGCCTATCGAGCATCTAAAATACACAAAGGAGTACCGCTATGCCCCCTATGGAAATCGAACGAAAATTCACAGTCAAAGCTCTGCCGGAAAATCTGGACAGCTATCCCTTCCACCTCATCGAGCAGGCTTATTTAAACACCGACCCCGTCCTGCGCATCCGCAGACAGGATGATGAATATTATCTGACCTACAAAGGAAAAGGACTGATGGCGCGGGAAGAATATAATCTTCCGCTCAATCAGTCCTCCTATGAGCATCTGCTTCCGAAAGCCGACGGCATCTGTATTTCCAAAAAACGATATCTGATCCCCTGGGATCCTTATACCATCGAGCTGGATGTTTTTGAGAAGTCTCTGGCGCCGCTTATCATCGCAGAAGTAGAATTTCCATCCATCGAGGAAGCAAACGCATTCACACCGCCGGACTGGTTCGACCAGGATGTGACGAAGGATCCGGCGTATCATAATTCGAATTTGATCTTGAAATAGGATCGTCGCCATACTATTATAGGATCAGGCAAAGGATATAAGTGTTCACGATCAACACAAACGAAATCCCGGAGAGCTTCAGCTCTCCGGGATTTCTTGTTTGTCAGGGCAGATCACCTGCAATAGGTCTCTGTCACGTCCTTCATATGTGCTGCCAGTGCATCCGTCAGCTGTCCGTCCGTCAGGCGCCATTTCCAGTTGTCTCCAAGGGTGGACGGGAAGTTCATGCGGGCTTCTCGTCCGAGTCCGAGCCAATCCTGCATCGGGATCACTGCAGTTCCTGCGGTTGAGGACATCGCTGTTGCGATCATCGCTTCCACCACATCTTTACCGCTTTTTACCCGCAGGTACTCACGAATGTATTTCTGCACCTTGCGGTTGTTTTCTTCGTACCAGCCGCGGGTCGTCTGATTGTCATGGGTTCCGGTGTAAACAATACAGTTCTTATCATAATTGTGCGGCAGGTATTCGCTGTCGTAGCTGTCAAATGCGAACTGCAATACCTTCATACCCGGATATCCGCATTTTTTGATCATTTTGCGGACAGGAGGTGTAATCACACCCAGATCCTCTGCGATCATCTCTTTTTTGCCCAGCTTCATCTTCATTGCTGCAAACAGCTCGAAGTCAGGTCCCTTTTCCCAGTGACCATTGACTGCAGTTTCGTCTCCGTAAGGAATCGAGAAATATGCCTCAAAGCCACGGAAATGATCTACGCGGACGATATCGTAGAGGCGATAGCTGTAACCGATTCTTAAGATCCACCAGTCATAGCCGGTCTTTTTGTGATATTCCCAGTCATAAAGAGGATTGCCCCACAGCTGACCGGTGGCAGAAAAGGCATCCGGCGGAACCCCTGCAACTGCCTTGGGCACACAGCCCTCAGAAAGCTGGAACAGCTCCGGATGAGACCAGGTATCTGCACTGTCAAGTGCAACGTAAATCGGGATATCTCCGATAATAGAGATCCCTTTTCCATTGGCATAGGCCTTGAGTGCCTGCCACTGTTTTGCAAATAAATACTGTAAAAACTGCCAGAAGCAGATTTCATCGGACAGCTCATGTCTGCAGCGTCTGATTGCTTCAGGCTCCCGCAGCTTTAAAGGTGCGTCCCATTCCAGGAAGCTTGCGCCGCCCTGACTGTCCTTGATCGCCATAAACAACGCATAATCAGAAAGCCACCAGTCATTTTCCTCACAGAATGCAATAAATTCAGCATTCTCTGCGATATGGCTGTTGTGGTATGCCTTGCGCAGCAGGGGAAAACGTCCCTGATACATTTTTTCATAATCCACATAGGACTTGCTGCCGCCCCAGTCTGTATTCTCACATTCTTCTTCTGTCAGCCATCCATTTTCGATCAGCTCTTCGAGATCGATCAGGTAGGGATTGCCCGCAAAAGTAGAAAATGCCTGATAGGGAGAATCCCCATATCCGGTGGGTCCCAAGGGCAGGATCTGCCACAGCTTCTGTCCCGCTTCCTTCAGAAAATCCACAAAAGCATAGGCTTCTTTGGAAAAGGTTCCGATGCCGAATCGGGATGGCAGGCTGGTAACAGGTAATAAAACACCGCTTCTTCTCATTCTTTTTTCCTCTCATCCTTTGAACGATATGTTTTGTCACGCCATGCAGGGCGAAAGATCAGAACCCCCGTGCAAGCACAGTCGGTCTTCTGACTTTTCGCCCTTTTCATCATTTGAAATCTCCGATTTCTCATGTCTGACAGGTCAAGAGGTCTTTCCCCCACCCAGGAGCAGGCCCCTGGGTGCTTAGACCTTTTTCCCCTGGTATCCTTATTTTAATTTCCAAATATCGCGGTTGTATTCTGCGATGGTACGATCGGAAGAGAAGAATCCGGCTTTGGCGATATTTACCACCATCATACGTTTCCACTTTTCCTGATCCTCGTAGTCTGCAAACATACGGTCTTTGGTTGCAATATAGTCTTCCAGATCCAGCAGGGTCATGAACCAGTCCTTATTCAGCAGCTCGTTGTAGAGGCGCTCCAGATTCTCCTTATGACCAACTGCCAGTGCCTGATCGCTTACGATGAAGTCCACTGCTGCTTTGATCACAGGGCTCTTCTCGTAGAAGCTTCTGGACACGTAGTCTGCCTTTGCATAGTGATCGATAACCTGCTCGCTGTTTTCGCCGAAGATATAGATGTTGTCCTCACCAACAAGGTCGTGGATTTCAACGTTTGCACCGTCAGCTGTGCCCAGTGTCACCGCACCGTTTAACATCATCTTCATGTTGCCGGTACCGGATGCTTCCTTGGAAGCCAGAGAGATCTGCTCGGAAATATCGCAGGCAGGGATCAGCTTCTCTGCATAGCTTACGTTATAGTTTTCTACCATAACAACCTTCATGTAGTCCTTTACATCCGGATCGTTATTGATGATCTGCTGCAGGACTAAGAGCAGATGGATGATATCCCGTGCAATGACATAAGCCGGAGCTGCCTTCGCGCCGAAAATAAAGGTCAGCGGACGGGCAGGCTTTTTACCGCCTTTGATCTCCAGGTATTTGTGGATGATATACAGTGCGTTCATCTGCTGTCTCTTGTACTCATGCAGACGCTTGATCTGAATATCGAAAATGGAATCGGGATTTAATTCCTCGCCTTCGTGCTCTTTGATATGAGCAACAAGTGCTTCTTTCTTCTCTCTTTTGATCTTTACCAGATCGTTTAAGAATTCCTCGTCATCCTTAAATGCAAGCAGCTTTTCCAGCTCCATCGCATCCTTCTGATAGCCGGTTCCGATCTTTTCGGTAATCAGGGCAGCCAGCTCACGGTTGCAGGAAAGCAGCCATCTGCGGAAGGTAATGCCGTTTGTCTTATTATTGAACTTTTCAGGATAAATCTCATAAAATGCATGCAGCTCGGTATCCTTTAAGATCTCGGTGTGGATCGCAGCAACGCCGTTTACGGAGAAGCCGTAGTGGATATCCATGTGAGCCATGTGCACGCGGTTCTGATCGTCGATGATCTGTACCTTCGGATCGCTGTATTTTGCAGCAACACGGGCGGACAGCTCCTTGATGATCGGAACGAGCTGAGGAACCACCTTTTCCAGATAGGACAGCGGCCATTTTTCCAGAGCCTCTGCCAGAATGGTGTGGTTGGTGTATGCGCAGGTCTTGCTGACAACCTCGATTGCCTCGTCCATTGTAAACGCTTTATCGTTTACCAGGATACGGATCAGCTCCGGAATAATCATGGACGGATGGGTATCGTTGATCTGGATGACTGCATAATCGTACATCTTTCTCAGATCGTACTGCTTTTCCTTCATCTCCATCAGGATCAGCTGTGCAGCGTTGCTGACCATGAAATACTGCTGATAAATACGAAGCAGGTTGCCGGCTTCATCGGAATCATCGGGATATAAGAACAGGGTCAGGTTCTTTTCGATGGCTTCTTTATCAAATGTGATACCTTCTTTTACGATGCTTTCATCTACGCTCTCGATGTCGAACAGGCGCAGCTTATTGACACCATTGTTGTAGCCGACTACGTCAATATCATACAGACGGGAGGTTACCTTTCTGTCACCGAAAAAGACATCAAAGGAAACATCGGTTTTATTCAGCCAGGAATCCTTCTCGATCCAGTCGTTCTTTTCTGTGGTCTGAAGGCGATCCTTAAATACCTGCTTGAACAGACCAAAGTGATAGTTTAAGCCGATGCCTTCGCCGGGAAGACCCAGGGTTGCAATGGAATCCATAAAGCAGGCAGCCAGACGTCCCAGACCACCGTTACCAAGAGACGGTTCCGGCTCGATCTCTTCGATTCTGGACAACTCCTTGCCCTTGCTCTTTAATACACTTTCTACTTTTTCATAGATTCCCAGATTGATCAGATTGTTGGACAAAAGCTTGCCGATCAGGAACTCGGCAGAAATATAGTAGATTTTCTTGTCACCGTCGTTGGGTACGGTTGCCTCTTCCAGTCCCTTTACCAGATACAGCAGTGCAACATAAACCTGCTCATCGCTTGCATCCTCCAGCTTTTTGCCGAAGAGCTTCTCAGACAGAGCTTCCAGCTCCCTGTCAATTCTCTGCTCCAGAATTTCTCTCCGGATCGTTTCTTCCTGTCTCATTCTTTCCTCCGTTTCTGCCGCCTGGCGGCAACTTTTGATTCATGACAATAGAATGCTCACAGAGCATGCATTCTATTGTTTACTCTACAATGTCCTGGTAGCGCATCCGCACCAGTTCATATCCTAGCACTACGTTTCTTCCCTCTTCCAGATGCAGCAGGCGGTCAACCTCTTCCACCGCAGCAGCCGACACGCCATAAAAATCCTGACGCACCGTATTCATCTGCTTGCCCGCATAGCTCATGAGCGGGATTCCGTCAAAGCCGCAAACCGGATGGAACACATCCAGCTCCATCAATGCCCGCATCGCGCCGATGGCCATCAGATCCGATGCACAAACAAACACATCCATTCTGTCTGCATAAGAGAAGGTCAGCTCCCTCGCTTTTTTCTCACTGAAATCTCCGTATTCGATAGTCAGCTCCAGCGCAAGCTCCTCTGCCAGCTTCTTCATCCCTGCAATCCGTTCTCCGGTTACAAAGGACTTTTTATCCCCTGCGATATAAAGGACCTTTGTACAGCTTTCATTGCCGAGGATCGTCTTTTTTGCGATTTCGTACTGGGCATTTTTCTGGTCAATCCAGACCGAAGACGTATTCCTGTCATGATAGGGTGCGTCAACCAGCACGATTTTAAACGCACCAGACGCAATCAGCTCTCTTAGAAATTCATCTTCCTCATTCATCCCATATGCGATAATTCCTTCGACGCTCTGAGCTTTTAAATAGCTGGTCAGCTCATCCAGTCCCATATCCGCTACCATGGAAAAAAACAGCGTCACCACATCAAGCTTTAATTCCTTTGCCCGGTGGATCGCGCCGGAAAGATACTGCAGGTTGATCTCATCCACGCAGCCAGCTGTTTCCTCCAGCTTTAACAGCAGGGCAACCCGCCCAAACTGTTTGGAGGAAAGTGCTGCTGCAACCGCATTGGGCGTATAGTTCAACGCTTCGATCGCCGCATTTACCTTGTCTTTCGTGCTTTCACTGACGCCTTCATAGCCGTTTAGCACCTTCGACACCGTGGAGATCGCCACGCCTGCCTGTCTCGCCACATCTTTTATGGATGCCAAGCTTTCTCCTCCCCTCTGTTGGAAAACGTTTTCTAAATACACCCATATCATAGATCAGAAAACGTTTTCCGTCAATATCAATATTTTAAGAATCATGTCATTTTTTTGTAAAAAAAGGCGGCAGGAGCTTTCGCTCCTGCACTCCTCGAGCGGGCATGTCCTGTGTTGTATCTTCCTCCTTGTTCTCTTTTCGTGCATCCTTATGCCTTATGGAACAGTCCGCCGTATGCCTGGCTGTAAGCTGCAACAAGTTCTTTTGCAAGAGAGTAGGAATTGATCAGCGGATGCAGCATCAGCGCCTGGACCGCTTTTTCCTCGGACTGTTCCTGTACCGCCTCTACGGTTTCCTTTTCGTACATCTTAATCAGACGCATCAGCAGATAGCAGTGCTCCGGAACTTCCTCCACCCTCACCGGATGAATCCCGGTTTCATCCACATGACAGGTAACTTCCACCACATCACGATCCTCAAGACCGGGGATACTTCCCTGATTTTCCACGGAAAGCACCAGATCGCGTCCGTCCTTGCTCTGCAGCCCCTCGATGCAGTCAAGCATAACGCCTGCATATCCCATGCCATCAGGCACTTCCAGCTGCCCTTTTTCCAGAAGCGGGCGCTTTGCAAGACCGGATTCGATACTCATGTAGGAATTCTCACGAACCTGCATATAGTACAGGAAAATCTGCAGTGCGCCTTCGGGATCGGCGTCCATATCCATCGCCTTTAACTCTTCCATCATCTGCTTGTTGACCTGCTCGATCGTCTGACCTCTGGTCGCGCCGGATTTTAAGATATTGACGAGCGCTTTTTCCCGATGATAATAGTAGTAGAGATATTCATTCGGCAAAAATCCGATCATCCGCAACAAATCGGGATCGAACATGGAAAATTCCTGAATACTCTTTAAAAATGCGTCGTCCGCAAGGAGGCTGGGCAGAATCTCCTCGTCCCTGATCTTCACGCTGCGAATCCAGGAAAGATGATTTAATCCGAAGAATTCCACATACAGGTCTTTTTCATCCACGCCGAGCTTTGCTGCCATACGGAATTTTGTGCTGCTGGGCGCATCGCAGATGCCGATCACCTTTTCATAGCCTGCGCTCTTTAACGCCTGTGTCACCAGACCGGACGGGTTCGTGAAATTGAAAATCCATGCGTTCGGTGCAATTTCATTAATCAGCCTGCAGTACTCCAGCAAAATCGGAATCGTGCGCACTGCCATCGAAAATCCACCGACACCGGTCGTTTCCTGTCCGATTACGCCTGCGTTTAATGCGATTGTTTCATCCATAACACGGGAATGGTCGCCGCCGACGCGCAGCGTTGTTACCACATAATCCGCGTCCTGCAATACCTTACGCACATCCGCAGATTCCGTTACAATCAGATCCTTGTGATTTCTGTTTACCACATGGCGGCACAGCTTTGTGATGATCTGCTGTTTCTCCTGATTGATGTCATAGAGCGCTACCTCGTCAATATGAAGTGCCTTGTATCTTGCCAGCAGGCCGTTGATAAAAATGACGGTTCTGACGCCTGCTCCCCCGATGACTGCGATTTTCATTTTGTTTCCTCCCCTTTCTTTTTTCCCATAAATTCCTTCAGTCCCTCTTTGTCCGGAAATCCGGTGTTGCCGCCGTACACTGTCACGTTTAACGCGCCACAGGCATTGCCGCAGGCCAGACATTCTTCCAGACCTTTTCCGGTCAGAAATCCGTATACGAAGCCCGCATTAAACGAATCCCCTGCGCCAGTCGTATCCACAGCCTTTACCCGGTACGCCGGGAGAAAGACCTCTTTTCCGTTTTCAATCGCAAAGGAACCGCTGCTGCCAAGCTTGATGACCACCCTGTCGCACTCCTTCGCAAACTCCCGTGCCGCTTCCTGTGCGGTCTTCGCCCTGCCATAGTGAATCGCTTCCGTCTCGTTCATGAACAGCACGTCGATATACGGAAACAGCTCCTTGATCTGAGGATTCCATTCCCCGGTTGGATCCCAGCCCAGATCGAACGAAACGGTCGCCTCCGTCTCTGCTTTGACGCGTTTTAATAAAGAAAGATACGCCGCGTGGTTTTTGCTTCCCTCGTAGCCTGTCATATGGATATGCGAATCGTTTTTCACGCCCTCGATATCCACCTTGTCGATGGAAATTCCCGCGTTCGTGCCGCGATACGTCAGAAACGACCGATCCTTTTCATTGGTAAAACTGATCGAAATACCGGTTTTCTCCGTCCTGCTCGTTTCAAGTAAGCTGTCGTCGATATTTTTTGCGGCAAATTCTTTGCGGATCAGCTCCCCGTAGCAATCGTCCCCGACCTCTCCCTGAAATACCGGATGCAGACCGAGCTTTCCAATGCCAAGCGCAAACAGCGCCGCGCCGCCGCCTACATAGGTATCCATAACCGGCACTTCATCCTCCTGCCCGGGCTTTGGCAGACTGGAAACGCCCGGAACAACAAGGTCTATATTTACATCGCCGTAAACATAGACGTCCCATTTTTTCCCTTCATAGTCCCCTCCATCTCTATTTTTCATTCTTTTTCAGCATACCATAAAGCACCGGGAAAATCAAAAGCATCTCAGGGCAGACAATCCCTTGACTTTTCCAAAAATTCTCTATACGCTAAGGAAAAGAGATCAGAGTTCCATTGTATTGAAATGGGCTATCGAAGCATTTACAGGGAGGTTTTATAAAAAAGAATATGGTACAGAATCCTTATCAGAACGCGCTTTTGCCGGCTCCGGTCGGCGGCGGTTATTCCGACCAGGACTACTGGATCTGGTGCGGCTCCGTCGTACAGGGGGAAGACGGAGCCTATCACATGTTTGCGTCCCGTTGGCCGAAAGATCTCGGCTTTGGTGCAAACTGGCTGTTTAACTGCGAAATCGTCCGGGCTTCCAGCAAAAATCCGGAAGGTCCCTATACCTTTCAGGAGGTCGTGCTCGGACGCCGGGGACGCACTTTTTTTGACGGCATGAACGTGCACAATCCGTACATCCGTAAATGGAATCAAACCTACTACCTTTATTATATGGGAACGACCTTCGGCGGTCCGATTCCCGGTCCCGGTGACGAGGTGGACAGCTCGCGTTTTACCGAGGTCTGGAACCGCAAACGAATCGGTCTTGCAACCGCACCGTCTGTTTTTGGCCCATGGACGCGGTGCGATGAGCCGCTGATTTCTCCCAGAGACTGCTCCCACTGGGATTGCACTGCAACGACCAATCCTGCAGTCGCAATCCAGCCCGACGGAACGACCTACATGCTCTACAAATCGCGTTCCTTCGCAAACGGTCCGTTAAAAATCGGTGTCGCAAAAGCGCCCCGCCCGGATGGTCCCTTTGAACGGATTTTGGACGACCCGATTTTTAATTTCGAGGACCCGAACATCCATCTGGAAGATCCGTACCTGTGGTACGAGGACGGAAAATTCCGCCTGCTGATCAAAGACGACTTCAAAAACGGAGGTCCCGGCATCAGCGGCATCTGGGGTGCAGGTCTGTACGCTGAAAGCGCCGACTGCATTCACTGGGAATTCGCCGAAAATCCTGTCGTTTACTCCCGCCACGTTACCTGGTCCGATGGCAGACAGACCGATCAGGCAAACTGCGAACGCCCTTACTTTTTACTTGATGAAAATAACCATCCCACGCATCTGTTTCTGGCAACCGGGGAAGGTCCTGCACCCTACCAGTTCTCCAGAACCTGGAACATGGTGATTCCGCTGCGCTAAGCGCTGAGCTGACACGCTTCCGCATCTGTCTTGGAAGCGTCTGACTGCAACTATACATTTTGGAGAGGAACGTATGACAACCGATCAGAATTATCAACAAATTTACCGCGTCGGCGGCATGCTGGACGCAGGCTTTGTAGGACAGATCACCTACACCATCAGCCTCGATCAGGTCTATGACGAGCTGGACATTCATTTTAGCTTTGACAAGCGGCTCTACAGTGAAAGCGACGTTACGCCAGAGCTCATTGACAAGCTTCAGACACTCTGCACCGCAAAATATGACGCCCCGACCTATCCCGTCGAGGAATTCAGGCAGACCATTCTGCATGAAATGAAAACAGAAATTCACACAATGGCGGAATTAAACGACAATTTCATCGGCTGCATCCACCGCCAGCTGACGGACCGCCACATGTTATACACAAAAGAATTCACAAGCGACGGCTGTCTGGCACAGGACACCTTTTCCGGCGTTTTAAAAGTGACCGTCCTTGTTTTCAACGTGCTGCTGGACAACACGCAGTACACGCTGACCGTTTCCGGACATCCGGTCGGACAGGGTGTAATCGCACCGAACTTTAATCTAATGGATACGGTAAAGACTGCAGCGGGAAATGCGGGGGCTTCGAATGCTGCCGGGAGCGCTGACAACTCGTGCGACGCTGAGAGTGCTCCTGCCTCCGCTGTTGCCACGGCTGGCAGTTCGGGCGTCTCCGGCGCTGGCTCTGCTGCCACGGCTGGCGATTCGAGCACCACTGGCAGTTCTTCTGCTGATAATACCGTCACTGCATCCACCCGCTTCAAACGCCTTGAGCTGCACAACCACACGGTCGAATCCGACGGCAACTTAACCTGTCAGGAGCTGACGGAATATCTGGCAGCCGACCATGTCGATGCCTTCGCCATCACCGACCACAACACCACCTCCGGTCAGAAAAAGATCGAACAGCTGCTGGAAGAAAAGCATTATCCGATCAGCCTGATCCGCGGCATGGAATATACGACTTATTTCGGGCATATCCTCTGCTTAAACCTCGCAAAATATGTTCCCTGGAACTCGATCGACCAGCACCGTCCCGAGCTGTTGTTCGAAGCTGCCCGCGAAAAAGGCGCGCTCGTCGGCATCGCGCATCCGTTTTCCTATGGCGATCCTTTTGCCCGCGGCTGCCGCTTTGAAATGACCGTCTCGGACTACTCAAAGGTTGACTTTATCGAGATTTTCAACAATCCGGAATCGCTCCACGAAGTAAATGAACGCGGCACGAATCTCTGGATGTCCCTGATTTTTTCAGGCTATCAAATCACCGCAACCAGCGGCATGGACTTACACAACCGTGCGAAGCTGGCAGGCTGCTATGCAACCTACATCGAAGGCAAAAACGGCGGCAACATCGCTTCCGAGCTCGATACCGCCATTCACACGCACCGCACCTGGGTTTCCAAAGGCGCTCTGCTGCTGACGGAGGTTCTCCCGGAAACAAACGAACTGCTCCTGACGTTTACAGATGCTCATAAGACCGGATTTGCTGTTCCAAAAACAGCTCAGGTCGTTTTAAAAGGAAAAGACAAAACATTCACAACGAGCGTTTCGCTCGACAAACCGGTACGCGTTTCCCTCAACCAGCTCTCCGGAACCGATCCGATCATTCCGCTGCTGTATGAAGCTGCCTCGGATTCCTGCGTCAACGCTGCCGCAGCTTCGACATCCTGCAGCAATACTGCGGATGCCAGCTCTGCTGACGGGCAGCTGAAAGAAATCGACGCGCTTCCTGCAATCGAAGGACTGCTCTGCGTCAGCCCGGTTCTTTACAGGGATTGAGGTTCTTTGGAAAACAGCTTTTAAAACGCTGCCTTACGCTGCGACAGCGACATTTCAAAAACGCCCGCTTATTCTGTGAAAAACACAGCGTAAGCGGGCGCTCTCTATTTTCGTCTGATTTTCACCGGATCGGACGGTTTTAGGATCTGACATTTCGCCCCTCATTGCGCAGGTATGCATCGTATCGGCGGTCATGTATTTGAGCCATCGCTTATTTGCAGGCGCTGTCAATTACGAATTCCGTTCCAGAATTCTTTTATAGCTTCGATACATCAGATAAACCCCTGCCGTGCAGTCCAAAACAAGCATCACAATCCCAAAGCCTAACGAAATCAGGCAGCAGATCCCGGAAAGCATAAATGCAAACGCGCACTTTTGATACAGCATCCCCATTTCCAGATTGTAAGCCGTGACATCTTTTACCTTCGATTTTAACGTTTTATCTCCGCTCCAGAAAGTGATGGGCTCTTTGCTGTTTTTTTCAAAGATCCCGATAATCAAAAACGGAACCGCGCATAAAAGACACGATATCAGTCCGACGATTTTTTCTGCCATAATAATGCCTCCGATTATTTTGCATTTCTATCAAATTTTACTGCGCCCGGCTCTGCAAAATCCTTTTATCTTTTCCTCTCATTTCTATTTCTACGCACGCTTTTTGCGCATAACGAGTTTATGTCAAGTGCTACGCACGGAGCAATCCGGTATCAAAGGGGTCAAAATACTTTTTGACCCCAACAACATCTTTACTCCACTTCCACACAAACCGGATAATGATCGGACAGCCATACGTTGCCCTCTTTGTCTGTCCACTTCACAGGCTCGCCGGTCTTGATGTCGCCCTTCACCAGCAGAAAATCAATGCTGCAGGGATGATCTTCTTCCGTGAAGCCGTGATAGGTGATGCCGATATGCTCGGTTACATTGGTGTATTCCGGATACTCTTTTAAAATTTCGAATTCCGGGTCCTGCGGCTCTGCATTGAAATCACCGGTGATCATCGTAGGTGCATCGGGATAAAGCTGCTCGGTTTTTAATTTTTCCAGAATCTGACGAAGCCCCAGGATTCTCGCCTGTGCGCCGATATGGTCCAGATGGGTGTTTACAATACGGAATACCTTGCCGGTTTCCAGATCCTCAAACAGCGCTTCGTTGCAGATTCTCGGGCAAATGCTCTGCTCTGCGTAGCGGGATGCAGGCACATAAGGCGTCTCAGACAGCCAGTAAGACTGCATCTCCATCAGGTTTAAGCGATCCTTGCGGTATGCGATGCTGACCTGCTCGTCTCTCAGCTCCGGGCTGCGTCCGCAGCCGATTACATAATACTCTGTCAGGTTTTCTTTCAGCCATTTTGCGATATGCGGCAGCACTTCCTGAAAGCAGATCATATCAGGTTTCTCCTGCGCGATTTTCTTTAAAATCAAATCCTTGCGGTATTCAAAATTGTTCTCCCCGTCCTGCCCAAAATCACAGCGGATATTAAATGTTACCAGTTTCATGATAACCCCTCCCTTTTCCCCTTTTTCAGGTATTATTTCATTGTCCTGATTATAGCCCTGTCCCTTCGGAAATACAATGCAGATAAAAGAACAAAAAATCTCCAAAAATTACATTTTTCTAATTGACACAATGCTTATTTTATGATAGAATTTTATTCGCTGTGAAACACAAGGTGTATCACACTTCATAAGCTGCTGTGGCTCAGTCGGTAGAGCGTCGCATTGGTAGTGCGGAGGTCACGGGTCCGATTCCCGTCAGCAGCTCTGGATGAAAAGAGCGGAAGCCTTGATTTTACAGGGTTTCCGCTTTTTTGTTGGCAGCAGGTAGGGAACGTGGTACAATAAAACAAATAATCGGATATAGGGAGAATTATGAAAAAAACAATAACAGCAGTAGTATTTGACATGGACGGTGTGTTATTTGACACCGAGAGAATCTACATGGAGTGCTGGAGAGAAGCGGCAGAGCCTACGGGACTTAAAAATGTGGATGAAATCTCCAAAGCCTGCATCGGCAGAACTTTACAGGGCACGAAGGAAGTATTCGAGGCAGCAAAGGCAGAGCAGGGCATTGATATCTCCTTTGAAGAATTGCATGAGGACTGCAGCCGTAGATTTAGGGAAAAGGAAGAACGGGATGGCCTTCCGGAAAAGCCCGGCGTACATGAGATCCTGGAGTATTTAAAAAAGCAGAGGATTCCCGTAGCACTGGCTTCTTCCACACGAAAAGCGGCAGTCATGGAGCATCTGGACAGAGCGGGTATCACTGCGTACTTTCAGAAAATCGTCTGCGGCGATATGGTGGAGCATGGCAAGCCTGCACCCGATATTTATCTGAAGGCCTGCGAGGAGCTGGGCGTTGCACCCGGACAGGCATTGGCAGTGGAGGATTCCTTCAACGGTATCCGATCCGCCTATGCGGCAGGCTTATATACGGTGATGGTGCCGGATCAGCTGCCGCCCACAGAAGAGATTCTTGCGCTGGTAGATAAAAAGTGTGACAGCCTGATCGAGCTTCAGGCACAGCTGCCGGAGCTTCTGGCGGTGTGCGGGGACTGAGGATCATTCTACTGCGGCATGGAACCACAGTACCTTACAGCAGTCACAGGAGGGATCCCGTCTGATCACATGATCCGTGTGAGCCGGTACCATAAAGGCGGTACCGGGCAGCAGAGGGATTTCTTCGCCACCGACGAGAGCATATCCTTTTCCGTCCAATACGAAGAAGCCTTCCTGATCGTCATGCTTTTGCGGCATGTGATATTCTGTGCTGCGATAGAGGGATACGCCCATGCGACACCCTTTTACACACCCCTGGTCTTCATCTAACAGAGTGTGCCCGGTGCGTTCGGGCATTTTGGCTATAATGGAATCTAAAGTAGTATAAGGAATCATTTGTATGCCTTTCTATGGATGTGATGTAACGATTCAGGTACCATATTTTTAATAACAGTGTAGCAGACTGAGAGAGGAAAAACAATAGACTGCCTGTTAGGGCAGAGTAAAGGAATATAAAAATGGAAGAAAAAGAGACAATACACCCCGTTGAGATCACATGGGAAGAACTACAGTCCCGGGACCTTGACCGATACATCCTGGTGGATACCAGAGGGGATGAAGCAGTAAACTATGGAATGATCCCCGGAGCCATTGCAATCCCCGAATGTGAACTGGTGGACAAGCTGGCTGCGGCAGCAGGGGATAAAAAAGTGATCCTGTATTGCAGCCGTGGACAGAACAGTAAAGTGTCTGCAGAATATTTCCGGGAACAGGGAATGGACGTCTACAGTTTACAGGGCGGCTATACCGGGTGGCTTCTGAACCTGATGCAGAAGGAACAGCCCGGAGAAAAAGAAAACGAGCGGGCACGGGAGATTGAAAAAAGCATCCGCAAAAAATTCCATAAAGTCCTGTTTTCCCGATTTGCCAAAGCTATCAATGAGTACGACATGATCCGGGAGAACGACAAGATCGCCGTATGTATCTCCGGCGGTAAGGATTCCATGTTGATGGCAAAACTGTTCCAGGAACTTAAGCGTCATCACAAATTTCCATTTGAAGTGGTCTATCTTGTGATGGACCCGGGCTATAACGAACGCAACCGTCAGATCATCGAGCAGAATGCAAAAATCTTAAACATTCCGCTGACGATCCTAACACTTGTGATGGTTGCGATCACGGTATTTGTCACTGGCAAATTTGCCGGATTCTCCAGCCGCTACTTCCTTGCACAGCAGCAGGATCTCGGTAAAGTCAACGGATTCATCGAGGAAATGTTAAACGGACAAAAAGTCGTTAAGGTATTCACACACGAGCAGCAGAACATCGAAGATTTCAACAAGCTCAACGATCAGCTGTATGACAGTGCCTATAATGCAAACCGTTACTCGAACGCCTTAGGGCCTGTCAATGCGCAGATCGGTAATATCAGCTATGTACTCTGTGCTATGATCGGAGGCGTGATGGCATTAGCCGGTTTCAGCGGATTGACACTTGGTAAGCTCGCCAGCTTCTTGACCTTCAACAAGAGTTTTAATATGCCGATCTCACA
>ENA-OROL01000466-OROL01000466.1-human-gut-metagenome-genome-assembly--contig:-NODE-466-length-41818-cov-3.424610_pt1 | contig 41818 bp, 45 predicted proteins | sample MGYA00242128_ERZ509048 | MGnify/ENA primary metagenome ERZ509048 (study PRJEB26280, sample SAMEA2338750) | human gut metagenome | biome: human gut; feature: human-associated habitat; material: faeces...
CTGCAAAGGGGAATATGAGGGGGATACCGATGCCCTGATCACAGCTATGGAAGATGAGACAGCATCCGCATCCGTGACACTGGATACAGAAAACGGTGCAACACTTTCCAGAGAAGTGGAAAAAGCCTACCTTAAAGTTCTTACAGATGGAACAGATTCCTATCAGGCAGATGGAACAGAAATTTACATGAGCACAGAGCTGAACATGGTTGATAAATCTATGAAAGAAATCTTTGGTTTAAGTGAGGGTACCCAGGCAAGCCCGGAACTGTCAGAACTTTCTGATGATGAAAGACAGACTTTATATAATGAAACAATGAAATTCTTTGAGAAACTTTATGGTGAAAGCTCTGAAACCTACAACGCAGAAGACGCTGAGAACACAGAATCGGCCGAATAATATTACTGTACAGCAGCTTCGCAACTGCGAATAAACAACCAGAAAAGAAGTATCAGGAAACATGATGGAATTTATCATACGAAAAGCGCAGGCATCCGATGTGGCGGGAATTATGTCAGTGATGGAAGAAGCCAGAAGAAATACTCTGAATCCGGAGTGGTTTGTCACTGATGATGAAGAATTTGTCAGGGAGCATCTGGAGGGAAACGGATTTGTGATCGTGGCACAGTGCACAGATACGGATCAGATCGCGGGATTTTTCCTTGTAAAATATCCGGAAGACGAAGAAAATCTTGGACACTATCTGGAATTTAATGAAGAACAGCTTTCTCATGTGGCAGTGATGGATTCGGCAGCAGTGGGAGGCCGTTACAGAGGAAACGGACTTCAGGGAAGAATGCTGGAGGCAGCAGAAAAACTTCTGGATAAGAACAGGTTTTATTATCTGATGTGTACCATCCATCCGGATAATAAGTTCAGCAGACACAATATGGAGAGCCATGGATATGAAGTAAAAAAGACAGCATTCTGTTATGGCGGGCTTCCAAGATGCATTCTTCTGAAGAGTCTGGAATGAAACGCCTGTAAGAAATAAAAAAACAACCGGTGAAATTTCTGTGATTTCACCGGTTGCTTTGCGTAACAGGTAGAAAAAAGAAAATGAATGTGCTAAAATGGGATAACTGAAGAAAAACAGTGTAAGCTGATCTGCATCTGCTTGAATCTGAAAAGCGGATGCAGATCAGCTGTGAAGATAAATAAGAGGAGGAACAAAAATGGGAATGGCAGTAGTAACTCTGAAAAAGGGAGAGGGAAGACTTCTGAAATCCGGCGGAATGTGGATTTTTGATAATGAGATAGATACAGTCATGGGAAATTTCGAGAACGGTGATATTGTACTTGTCCATGATTTTGACGGATATCCTATGGGAAGAGGGTTCATTAATACTAATTCTAAGATTACGGTACGTCTTATGACCAGAGATGAAAATGTTGATATTAATGAAGAACTTTTGGAGAAGCGTGTACGTGATGCATGGGAATATCGTAAGAAAGTGGTAGATACAGGATGCTGTCGTCTGATTTTTGCAGAGGCAGATTTCCTTCCGGGAATTGTGGTGGATAAATTTTCGGATGTACTGGTAGTTCAGTCACTGGCTCTGGGGATCGATCGTTTTAAAGAAACAATCGTAGAACTCCTCAGGAAAGTCCTGGCAGAAGATGGGATCACTATTCGCGGTGTTTACGAAAGAAGCGATGTGAAGGTGCGCAAACAGGAAGGAATGGAAATGGTTAAGGGTTTTATAGGACCAGAGTTTCCAACACTTGTGCAGATTGAAGAAAATGGTGTAAAATATGAAGTTGACGTAAAAGACGGGCAGAAAACAGGATTTTTCCTGGATCAGAAATATAACAGGCTTGCAATTCAGAAGCTCTGTAAGAATGCGAAAGTTCTGGATTGCTTTACACATACAGGTTCTTTTGCACTGAATGCGGGAATCGCAGGAGCTGCGAGCGTAACCGGTGTGGACGCCTCTCAGCTGGCAGTAGATCAGGCAACCGCTAATGCGACATTGAATGGTTTATCCGACAATGTGAAATTTATTTGCGAGGATGTTTTTGAACTGCTCCCTGAGCTGGAAGAGAAAGGTGAGAAATTTGATGTTGTAATTCTTGATCCTCCTGCATTTACCAAGTCCAGAAATTCCATTAAAAATGCAGTAAAAGGATACAGAGAGATCAATCTTCGCGCCATGAAGCTGGTCAAAGACGGAGGATTTCTGGCAACCTGTTCCTGTTCACATTTTATGGATTATGAACTGTTCACCAGAACCATCGGACAGGCAGCGAAGAATGTGCATAAGAGACTCCGCCAGGTAGAATACAGAACCCAGGCACCGGATCACCCGATCCTGTGGGCAGCAGATGAGTCTTACTACCTGAAATTCTACATCTTCCAGGTTTGCAACGACAGATAAAAATTCTGCCGGAAATCAGAAAAGGACAAAAAGGATCCGCTGCCGGATAAGAGCAGGAAAAAGATAGAAAAACAGAAAACAGAGATAAAGAAAACAGTAAATATATATAAGAAAGAGAGAATACAGACATGAGTTTTAAAGAAGTAAAACCAGAAGAATTAACCATGAATCCATTTACCAAAATCGGAAAAGAATGGCTGCTGATCACAGCCGGAAATGAAGAAAAATGCAATACCATGACCGCAAGCTGGGGTGCTATGGGCGTAATGTGGGGAAAGAACGCAGTAACCGTATATATCCGCCCGCAGAGATATACTAAGGAATTTGTTGACAGAGAAGAAACTTTTACCATCTCTGTATTGGGTGAGCAGTACCGTAAAGCACTCAGCTACTGTGGAAAAGTAACAGGAAAAGATATGGATAAGATCACAGAAGCAGGTCTGACTCCGTATTTTACAGACGGAACCACAGGAATTGAAGAAGCAGATATGATCATGGTGTGTAAAAAAATGTATCATGACACCATCAAACCGGAATGCTTTGACGAGACAGAAAATGACAGCAAGTGGTATCCGGAGAAAGATTACCATACCATGTATATTGCAGAAATCCAGAAAGTCCTGGTAAGAGAGTAAAAATGCTGTGACTGCTGTGCCGGATGCTGCAGCAATGCCGGCACAGCAGTCAGATTATGACACTGAAAAAGCTGACAGAAAAGAGGAAGTTCATGAAAGACAAATTAAACAAATTTATGCAGGGGCGCTATGGGGTAGATCAGTTTGCAAGATTTACGCTGGGAGTGGCTCTTTTTTGCATAGTGATCGGTTCTTTTCTCAGAACAGGTATCGCAGGCGAAATTCTGGATATGCTGGGATTTATACTGATTATTTATACTTATTACAGAATCCTGTCCAGAAATGTTTCCGCACGTTACGGGGAAAATCAGAAATATCTGGGTTATACACAGAATATCAGGAACCGTTTTGATAAAGAAAAAAATATGATGCAGCAGAGAAAAACGCATCATATCTATACCTGCCCGGGCTGCGGACAGAAGATCCGTATTCCAAGAGGCAAGGGTCAGAAGGTAGAGATCGACTGCCCGAAATGCCATCAGAAATTTATCAAAAGACGCTGAGATAACGTTACCGTTTACTCCATTCCAGGCGACAATCGGGTAACAGCAGACAGGGGGAATGAAACAGAAGCATGTTTGGATATGTAGTATTGAATAAACCGGAAATAAAATTTAAAGATTTTGATCTGTATCGTTCCTTCTACTGTGGACTGTGCAGAGAACTGAAAGAAAAATATGGAATATCCGGTCAGATTTCCCTGACATATGATATGACATTTGTGGTGATCTTACTGAGTGCTCTTTATGAGCCGCCCACAAAAAAAGGAACGACCAGATGTATCATTCATCCTGTACAGAAACAGCCTGTCAGGAAAAATGCCGCAACAGAGTATGGTGCAGACATGAATGTACTTCTTACCTATTATAAATGCCGGGATGACTGGGACGATGAAAAAAAGATCAGTGCACTGGGATATTCAAAAATCCTTCAGGAAAAAAATAAAAAACTAAGTGAGCGCTATCCGGAAAAAGCAGAGAAGATCCAGAGGCTCCTGAGAGAACTGGCAGAAATGGAGAAAGCCGGGGAAAAAGACATCGACAGGATGTCAGGCTGTTTTGGCAGGATCATGGAAGAAATCCTGGCATGGAAATCTGATGTCTGGGAAACGACTCTCAGAAAGATGGGATTTTATCTGGGTAAATTTATTTACCTTCTGGATGCCTATGATGATGTGGAAGAAGATGTGAAAAATGGAAATTACAATCCATTTTCCGGGCAATATAAAATGGAAACATTCGATGAGCAGGTACGCCAGCTTCTGATCATGATGATGGCACAGACCTGCCGGGAGTTCGAGAAACTTCCTATTATAAAATATACAGATATTTTGAGAAATATTCTTTACTCCGGAGTCTGGTGCCGCTTTGAAACGATCAGAAGCAGGAGAAAAGAATCAGGGGAGAAAAAACATGATTGATCCGTACAGCATACTGGGAGTGAGCCCGAATGCGTCCGATGAAGAAGTAAAAAAGGCATACCGTAAACTGAGCAGAATCTATCATCCGGATGCCAATATTGATAATCCGAACAAAGAGCAGGCAGAAGAAAAATTTAAACAGGTGCAGCAGGCATATGAGCAGATCATGAGAGAAAGAGAGCAGGGCAGCGCAGGCTATGGAAGCGGTGCTTATGGCGGCTTCGGCGGATTTTCCGGTCAGGCTGACAACAGTTATCAGGATGAGGAGAGCATGCGCAGACAGGCAGCAGCCAATTATATCCAGAGTGGCCACTACCGTGAGGCCATGAACGTGCTGCAGTCCCTTTCCCAGCATAATGGACAGTGGTATTATCTGTCCTCCATGGCAAATATGGGACTTGGCAACAATGTCAATGCACTCAATGACATCCGTGAGGCGGTTCGCCTGGAGCCGGATAATGCACAGTACCGCATGCTGCAGCAGCAGATGGAAGGCGGCGGAACCTGGTATCAGGAAATGCAGAATCCATTCGGCGGCATGCCGGATGCAGGAGGAGATTACTGCATGAAATTATGTCTTGCAAACCTGGCATGCAGTCTCTGCTGTCCGGGCGGAGGCGTGTTCTGCTGCTAGTACAACGAATATTAACTGTATTACTGTTCACTCCGTTCTCAGTAACACGCTTCGCGATGCAGGAAAGATGAACCTCCTTGTGCAAAGCCCAAGGAGTATCGTTTGCTCCGCAAACTTAATTTATGCTAATCGCATAAATTCGCGCCGTATGTCTCGGGTTTTCTGTGACCTTCGCTCACAAAAAACACCTCGCGGGATACTACCAGTTCTCAGTAACAAAAAACTGTCACTGAGAACCAGGTGAGCTGTAATAAAAATCCCGGTTGTAGGAACATTCGTTTTTGTGTATAATTGTGGGGACACTGAATTGTCGTGTGCGCGGAGAGGAAAATACCGGTATATTCTTCCGCACTGACATGTAAAGATAGGAGATAAAATGAATAACATATACAGCACATTAAACCCACCGCAGCAGGAAGCGGTCTGCCATACAGAAGGACCGCTGCTGATCCTTGCGGGTGCGGGTTCGGGAAAGACCAGAGTGCTTACCCACCGCATTGCTTACCTGATAGATGAAAAGGGAGTGAATCCTTGGAATATTCTGGCGATCACGTTTACTAACAAGGCTGCCAGTGAAATGAGAGAACGAGTGGACAAAATCGTGGGATTTGGTTCGGAGAGCATCTGGGTTTCCACTTTTCATTCTACCTGTGTGCGGATTTTGCGCAGACATATCGACAGACTTGGATTTGATAACCGTTTTGCCATCTATGATACGGATGATCAGAAAACTCTGATGAAAGAAGTCTGCCGCAGAATGAACATTGATACCAAGATATATAAAGAACGTTCCCTGCTCGCACAGATTTCCCATGCAAAAGATGAGCTGATCACACCGGATGAAATGGAACTGAATGCGGGCAGTGATTTTAATAAGAAGAAAGTAGCGGCTGTGTATCGTGAATACCAGGCATCCCTCCGTAAGAATAATGCTCTGGATTTTGATGACCTGATCGTAAAGACTGTGGAACTTTTTCAGAACTGCGGGGATGTTCTGGAGAGTTATCAGGAGCGTTTTAAATATATCATGGTAGATGAGTATCAGGATACCAATACTGCGCAGTTTAAATTTGTAAGTCTTCTGGCTTCCAGATATGAGAATCTCTGTGTCGTCGGTGATGATGACCAGTCTATCTATAAATTCCGTGGAGCAAATATTGGAAATATTCTTGGATTTGAGCACGTTTTTCCAGATGCAAAAGTCATCCGTCTGGAGCAGAATTACCGTTCCACCAAGAACATCCTGAACGCGGCAAACAGTGTGATCGCACACAATACTTCCCGTAAACCGAAGACTCTCTGGACAGAGAATCCGGAAGGCGAGAAGATTCATTTCCGTCAGTTTATGAATGGATATGAAGAAGCAGAATATGTGGTAGGGGAGATTTCAAGGGTACACAGAGAAGGCATTTCCAATTATAAAGACTGTGCGATCCTCTACAGAACCAACGCCCAGTCCCGTATGTTTGAAGAAAAATGCCTGCTGGCAAATATTCCATATAAAATCGTGGGCGGTGTGAACTTCTACGCACGTAAGGAGATCAAAGACCTGCTGTCCTATTTAAAGACCATCGATAATTCCAGAGATGACCTCGCAGTGCGCCGTATCATCAACGTGCCGAAAAGAGGAATCGGAGCAACGACTCTGGGAAGAGTGCAGGATTATGCAGAGCGGATGAATATCAGTTTCTATGATGCGCTGCGTGTGGCAGAGGAAGTTCCTTCCATTGGAAGAAGCCTGTCAAAGATTGACGGGTTTGTTACTTTCATTCAGAGTCTGAAAAGTAAAGCGGATTCCTATACAGTCCGTGAACTGTTGGAAGAAGTGATTGAGCTTACAGGATATGTGACCGAGCTTCAGGCAGAGGATACAGAGGAATCGCAGGCACGAATCGAGAACATTGATGAGCTGATCTCCAAGACGGAAGCTTATCAGGAAGCCATGGAAGAACAGGGACAGCCTGCGACACTTTCCGGATTTCTGGAAGAAATTGCACTCATTGCGGATATTGATAACGTAGACCCGGATCAGGATTACGTGCTTCTTATGACCCTGCACAGCGCCAAAGGTCTGGAGTTTCCGAGAGTATTTCTGGCAGGAATGGAAGACGGCATTTTCCCGTCCTATATGTCCATCATCTCAGATGACAGATCAGATATTGAGGAAGAACGCCGCCTTTGCTATGTGGGAATCACAAGAGCCATGGAGGATCTGACTCTGACTTCTGCGAGACAGCGAATGATCCGCGGAGAGACACAGTATAATAAAGTTTCCAGATTTGTCAGGGAAATCCCGAGAGAACTTGTGGATATGGGACAGGCAGCAGAAGAAAAGAAAAAAATAGTCGCAGATATGATCGCCGCAGACAGCAGCCTTGCAAAAATGAAAATGGCAATGGCAGCAAAACCGTTCAAGCCAAGAGAATTTAAAGTGACAAAGGCAGCTTCCCTGGATTATGAAGTGGGAGATACGGTACGCCATATCAAATTTGGAGTGGGAATTGTAAAAGACATCGTGGACGGCGGAAGAGACTACGAAGTAACGGTTGATTTTGACAAAGTCGGTGTCAAAAAGATGTTTGCAGGATTTGCGAAACTGAAGAAGCTGTGAGTATAAAATTACAAAGTTATTATATGGTTACATGTATCAAACGAAAAGTATAACCGCAAAAATATACTGCCATCGGAAAAACCATGCAAAGAAGCCATTCAGCCATCTGGCTTCTGCATGGTTTTTCTGTTTATAAAAATCTTTCAGGGGCTCTGAATTCTATAAAATCCTTACAGATTCAGGTGGAATAATTTTAAGATTTGTAGTAAAGTAAATAATAGTGTGATATCGGTTACTGATACTGTTCACCATAAGGGAGAAACAAAAAGAAATTATGAGAAGAAAATACCATTTTTCCGCTGCTGGATTCAGTGGCAGATACTTTGATCGAAATGCTGAGAAACAATAAAGTAACCGGCGCATTCCTGGTTCTTAATACAGAGAATCTGGAGGAACTTTCTGAAAAGGGAGTTTATAAGAACAAGCCGGGAATTTGTTTGATAAAGAAGTTTATATGAGAGAGAATTATAATTAGAAATTTATAATTATAGCAATTCCGGAAATACAGCCGCTTTTTCTCATGCAGAATGCTGATATTTCACCTGTCTGAACAGGGAGATATCGTGTATGAGGAAAGCGGCTGTGTTTTTTGGTGACAGAGAAACGACTGCACAGAAGACAGAATATCTGTATTCAGATTTCTGAGAGCAGAGCAGGAATTTCGCTGAGCTTATGGATCTCATAATCAGGAATGATCTCTTCTGCTTTTTCATTTCCCGGGTGGAACCAGATGGTGCGGATTCCGGCATTGATCCCGCCCTGAATGTCAGAAGTCAGGCTGTCACCGATAATAACGGTGGTTTCTTTCCGGAAATGAGGAATCCTGGAAAAGCAGCAGTTGAAATATTCAATTCCGGGTTTGTTATACCCCAGTTCTTCGGAGATAAAGATATCTTCGAAATAATGACTGATACTGGCGCTTTTCAGCCGTCCTTTCTGTACACTTAATGTTCCGTTGGTGACCAGATACATCTGGTATCTGCCATACAGATTCTCAAGCAGCTCTTCTGCACCTTCCATAAAATAATGTCCCTGAGCCAGAAGCGATTCATATAAGTACGCGGCTTCTCTGGCAGGAGTGTCTGTGCCAAGTTCCTTAAAAAGAAACTGAAATCTTCGAACCTTTACCTCTTCCCTGCTGATCTTTCCCTGTTCCAGAAGTTTCCACTGCGCCAGATTGAGCTCACTGTAACGTTTCAGAATGGAAGCTTCCGGTGTGATATGGAAATGCTCCAGTGTTTTGGAAACTGCGTTTTTTTCTGCCTGGTTAAAATCAAGCAGTGTATTGTCCAGATCAAATAAAACGGTTTCTACCATGGTTTTGCTATCCTTTGCCTTTGAGTTTTTCTTTCTATTGTAATGGATAAAGCGGGAAAAGGAAAGCATATTGCGGAAAGCAGGGCAACACAATAAGTATTCACTTTGGAATTTTTCAGATACTTATGGTAAAATCAGCGGGAAGGTGGTATAATAACATCATTGAACAGCAGACGGAAAATGTTAACAGCTCTTCTATCCTATAGCTGAGAATTGCTATAAGCGATAGCGTCAGCTGGCAGATTATTGAGAGGATGGTGCGGTTATGAATATTAAAATCGAAGAATTATTGGCAGCATTAAACAAAAAAGAAGAACAGAAAGAAAAGTTACGTAGTGCCTCTATAAAAGCAGGTGCGATAGAAACAAACAATGATGCAGAGGGTATTTTTGGTGTTTCTATGTCTTTTGGAGAATGGCTCCAAAGTTCTTTTGGTGGGTTAAAAGGATATTCTACTCAACTAGGAGAAATTAATGAAGAATTAAGACAATATTCTGGAAATATAGGACAATATAAAAATGCCTTAGAAGACCAAATAAAAAAATATGAAGATATTATAAAGAAAAAGAAAGAAAACAATGAAGACACTAAGATAGAATATAAGGTTTATAATGCATTACAGAGAAAATTAAATGATATATCTGAGGATTATAGCAATGCAGAAGAAAAAGCTAAAACATATTATAATGCAGTTAAAAGCGGTTTCGATTTGTCAGACATAGGTGTTTCGGAAGATGATGTAAGATGGATGCAACAATTTTATGGACTTACGGACTCACAGATAGCATTGCTAAAACAGGGACAAGATGTTGAAAGAGAAACAGTGCAAACTAAATTATCAATAGTTAAGGTTTTAGAAGACCAAGTAAATGCACAAGAGGCATTGCGAAAAGAACTTGAATATTCAGAAGATAATATTAAATCTTTAAATACTGAAATAGATAATATGCAATCTGCCTATAGTACGCTATCCTCTGCAATAGATGAATATAATTCATCAGGTTCTTTGTCGATAAATACATTACAATCTTTGCTTAGCTTAAATGGTGATTATTTAAGTGCATTAGAGCTAGTTAATGGAAAATTACAGATAAGCCAGGAATACGAAGATGCACATAGGCAAATTTTACAAAAAGATACTTTGGCATTGATTGAGAATGCAGCTATGGAAGATTTAAAAGCTGAAGCCACAGGAACGGCTGGGCAAGTTGCAGAATCAGCAGGTGCGAAAATTAAGGCTGCCGGAGTTGATGGTAAAAATGCCGGTGAATATGCTAAAGAAGGTGCAAAAGGCTTTAATCAACTAGCTCTTAGTATGGCTCAGGCAGGTATGGTAGATTTAAGTGGCGTAGATGTAAATGCTTGGGCAAATAAATGGGCAAATATAACAAAGACAGTTACAAAGATGACTTCTGGAATAAAACTGTCGAGTAATAAATTTACCGGTTCCACAAGTAAAACAACCAGGGCTACAAAATCGACACAGTCAGAATATAAAGCTACAATAGATACTCTTTATAAGTACAGTAACGCCCTAGATATAGCGAAAAATAGGGTTACAGATTTAAACAAAGAGCTTTCTAATACTGATAATTTAGAAGACCAAGAAAAAATAACAAGAAGACTTATAGATGCCCTAAATAATCAGATACAGAAAACAAACGATTTGAAAAACGCTCAGACTAGACAAATGAACGATTATATAAATCAATTAAGACAACAAGGGTTTTCTATAGATTATAATAATCAGTCTAATGAGTTATACATTAATAATATGGAACATTTGGCTGATTTCTCAGGAGATACGGCAAAGAACCTTGAAAATCTAATCAAGAAGATACAAAGTTTAAATAGTGAAAATGTAAGTCTCGATGGTTCTGTTAAAGATTTAACTTCTAATACGAAGAAATATTATGACCAATTAGCGGAATATCCTGAAAAGAAATTAAAACAATTTAAAGATTTGCTAAAAGATTTTCAACAAAGTCAGCTTGACCAGGTTCAAAATCAGATAGACGACATTCAACATGCAATGGAAAATGACCCACAACTAAAAGCATTAAAAGAACAGCTTGAAGCTATGAAGTCTCAGACGGACGAAAAAGATAAACAAGCCGAGCTTGAAGAGAAAATGTTAGCGGTTGAAAAAGCGAGAGAAGCCTTAGAAAACGCAAGAAAAAATCGCACCTTACAAGTGTATAGGGAACGGTGAAGGGTTAAAACTAGCCCTTCTAAAAGATAACTATATCGGTTAAAGTCTGGAAGCAGATAAGACCGAGGTAAGACTAAATTTAAGGAGTTATAGAAAATATGATAAGAAATAATAAAGGACAATCTACTAAATTAACAAATGAAGAATTTTTAGAAAGAGTGAAAGAGAAATTGGATTACATTAAAATATTAAGTGAATATAATGGAATGAGCAACAAAGTTGACTATGTATGTCTTAAATGTGGATATAAACATAGTGCAAGAGCCTCCCATTTATTGGAACGGTCACGGTTGTCCCATTTGTAATCACTCTGGTAGATATAATTGGGACATTTTTGTAAACAAAGTTAAAAAGAAGTCTGAATATATTGAACTATCAGGAGAATATGTGAATTGTGAAAGCATTATTCATTGTAAATGTAAGAAGTGTGGAAACGAATGGAATACGAGAGCAAGGAACTTATTAGGAGGAAAAGGATGCCCAAAATGTAATCAATCTAACCCTAAATTATCAACACGACAATTTAGAGAGATAATAAATAACATAAATCCCAATATAATAGTAGGAGAATATAATGGAAACAAAGAAAGGATAGACTGTGAGTGTAAAATTTGTGGGTATAAGTGGAAAACGTTTGCAACATCTGTTAGAAGTGGTCATGGCTGTCCAAATTGTAAAGCATTAAAAGATAGGTTGACACAGGAAGAGTTTGAAAATAAAGTGAAAGAAGTAAATCCATATTTCCAAATACTTGGAAATTATCGAACTAATAAAACGCCTATAAAAGTAAAATGTTTAAAGTGTGAAAAAGTGTTTGAGACAAAACCTGCCTATATATTAAGAGGAAAAAACGTTTGTAGAGATTGTTGTAAAAGAGAATTGAGGTCTACAAATGAACATTTTAAAGATAAACTAATGAAGAAAAACCCTTATATTGTTCCATTAGAAGAATACACTGACACGAACACAAAAATAAAGGTTAAATGTTCTGTTTGTGGAAATGTTTGGTTAGCTAATCCTTCAAATATTTTGAGTGGAACTGGTTGCCCTATGTGTTCTTTATCCCATGGTGAAAAGGAGATAAAAAGTATGTTGGATAGGTATAATATTGAATATGAGCAACAGAAACAATTCGAAGAATTATTAGGTGTAAAAGGAAAACATTTATCTTATGATTTCTATTTACCATATTATAATTTATTGATAGAATATCAAGGGAAGCAACATTTACAATCTATAGACTATTTTGGCGGAGAAAAGCAATTCAAAATTCAAAAAGAACATGACCACAGAAAAATGGAATATGCCAATAAACATAATATAAATTTATTAGTAATATTATACAATGAAAATATTGAAGAAAAAATAATAAAAACCTTAAATTTAGAAACCGTAGAGACTACAGGATATTAATGGTAACATTAATGTTGAAGTTATCAACACATAGAGATTGTGTTAATATATAGTCCGAACTCACACTATAACAAAATGAAATGTGAGAGTTAGCCAGAAATGACTAACCGCCACGAGAGTGGTCATAAAAGTAACAGACTGTTGTTTGGGAAACAGACCCAGATACAATAAAAGACGCCCAAGACACTTTAAAAGATGCAGAGAAAGAGTTGTCAAATTATAAAGATGAACAGAGACAAGACGAACTTGAAAAACAGATAGAAGACTTAGAAAAGAGTTATCAAAACCAAATTGATAAACTTCAAGATTTTTTGGATGAACAAAATTACCAGATAGATAAAGCTAATAGAAGCGCTATCCAGTCATTTGAAGATTTAACAAATGCAATGAAAAAATATGGAATAGATAGTGCCGACTATTTAAGACAAGCAAAAGATTGGTTAGATAATTACAATAAGTCATTGGCAGAAGCTAAAAACAATATTTCTGTTTTGGCAAAAAGTGGAAATAGTGTTGTCTATAGTTCGGATATTCAGGGATTTTCTGCTCAATCTATGGCTGGAATAGAATTTTCAGGTGTATCTCTAAACAATGTTAGTGCTGTGCCTATTGGAAATACTAATACTTCAAATATTCATATAGATAAGATTGAATTACCTAGTGTGACGAATGCAGATGAATTTGTTGAAGCATTAAAAAATCTACCTAATTTAGCGATAGCTAATGCAACAAAAAGAAAATAAAAGAAAGGAGTTTTGATATGAAAGATAATATAAAAGATGGACTACAGGCGATATTGAATGCTGTAAACAACTTAATAGAACCCAAACTAGAAAATTTACGTTATGATAAAACATATAGAGCCAAGGTAATTTCTAGCGAAGGAGCTGGCTTTTATGGTGTTCAAATAAATGGAAAAAATTATAAGGCGAGATGTGATAACACAGGGTTGACTGTTGGTCAGATTGTTAAGGTCAAAGCTCCTTTAAATAATTTTTCAGATATTTATATTGAAGGAGCTTCAAGTGGAGTTGAAAGCGGCACAGATTATAAAATTTATAATACCTACTCTGATATGATAACAGATACTAAACTTGCAAAGGGAGAGAAAGCGAAAACATTGGGGTATTATAAAAAGAATGACGGTGGAAGTGCGGAATATATAATAACTGACATTTCTGATAGTTCCAAAATACAAGAGCTTTTAAACAATAATTTATATGCCGAGTTGATGGTTTATAATAATACAATAAATATATTACAATTAGGTGCAAAAAGTGATGGAACAGTAGATATAAAATCAATATTAGAGAGATTATTAGAATATAAAAAGACTAATGCATTAAAAATATATATACCAAATGGAAAATTTTTATTGAGCAAGATTGAGATACCGAGTACAGCTGGAGGATTAATTATAGAAGGATATTCACAAGATGAAAAAATATATCAAAGTAATTTAAAAAGTGTAATTTTGGCGGCACCTAGCTCGTCAAGAAGAAGTGAATTATTTAAATTTACAGGAGATTACTCAGATAGAGATATAAATAAGAGAGTTTGTGCTATAAAAATGAGAAACTTATGCTTAAATGGAAATGGAGGAAATGGGGCAACTGGTATATATGCGAAAGATTGCTCTGTACTTAATTTTGAGAATATAGAATTGAGTGGTTTTACGTTATATGGAATGATAATAGAACAGTGTTGGGACTCGATATTTAAGAATATTTTTATTCATCAATGTGGGGTTACAAATACGGCTGCTTTATATTTTTTTAATACAAACGACAATAATAATGCTTTAAAATTTTATAACTGTAGGTTTGAATCTAATTCTGTTCATATTCTTACTAAAGATTCATCGGTAATGCAGACTTCTTTTTTTGGTTGTAAATTCGAGGATAATAACTCTGTTGAAAGAATAGGTTCAACTATCTTAATAAATGGAAACTGTCAGATGAGCTTTGTTGGTTGTATGTTTAATGCTTTGTCTGATTTTTATCAGATTGGAATAAAAGGTATCAGTACGTCTGCTTATTTGACACCTACTGTCTTTAATGGTTGTTCTTTCAACTCTGGAAGTAATGGAAAATATATAAAATATGAAAATAGTGATGGTGGAACGGTTTCTGATTGTATAATTAGCAATTTAAGTTTAGATGGTTCTTTTGATTTAGGAAACGGAACCGTTTTTACAAATAACACGGTTTATTTATATCATAGCATAGGCGATACAGCAGAGGGAATATTGAAATTGCATAATAAAACTAGAGTAATAGGAAACTTGTTTATATCAAATTTGGATTTTGCTACAGGTTCTTATGTAATAGATTTAACAAGTGAGGATGCACAGAACTGCATCATTAGTGACAATTCTTTTAGAAATTTCAGTTATACGTATATATATTCTGATTTAAATAAAAAGAATAATCAAACACAATCATTTTTAATAAATTTGTATAATATAAACAATTCAGCTGGTACGGTTACGGTACCGGATGTGTTTTTGACAAGGACTTACGTATATTCTATACAGAATGGTAATATAGAAACAATAAAAAATGGGTCTAATGGAGATGTTGTTTCTATATATATAAATACTACTGGAGTAACAAGCACTATACTTGGTAGTACGCAGGTAAGTTTGGATGCAGGAAAAGTTTATAGCTTTATTTATATAGATGGTTGGAAACAGTTATAATGAAAGGAAGGAGAAATAATGGCACTTACAAAACCAATCTTAAATGAAATACCAGCTTTTGATGCAAGTCAAGCTCATAATTTTACTTTTATATCAATAGGTGGCGACCAAGTAACTGGAAACCAATTAACTATTTATGAGAATGAGACAGGTACTCAGGTATATCAGGCAAATTATACTAGCTTTAAATTTGAACATCCTTTAAATGCTGGTGTTTTAACTAATGGAAAATATTATAATGCGACAATAGTTACAATCAATAGTTCTGGGCAATTTAGTGAGCCTAGTAATCCTGTAGCTTTTTATTGTTATACTTCACCTTCTTTAACTATCACAAATATTCCTGCTGGTGGAACGATAGAACAATCTAATTATATGTTTCAAGGAAGTTATTCACAACTAGAAGGTGAGCTTTTAAATGGTTATCAATTTATACTATATGATAGTAATAAAGAAAAGATTAGTAGCTCTGATATATTATATGATAGTTTATATAGCTACACATTTAGTGGTTTATCAAATGATACCAGTTATTATATAGAATTAGTTGGAAATACTGTAAATAATACCTCAGTATCTTCTGGATTGATATTATTTACTGTTAGATATATTCGACCAGCTAGCTTTGCTATATGTGATTTGGTGAACAATTGTCAAGAAGGATATATACAAATTTCAAGTAACATAATATCTATAGATGGAAAATCAGAACCAGACCCACCTAAATATATAGATGACAAAGAGGTGGACTTAAGAGATAAAGGAAATTGGGTTGAATGGAATGAAGGATTTAATATAAAAGACGATTTTACTATGAGAATTTGGGGAAGAGGTTTTAATGACTATGAAAAACTTGTAACTATGAGTAATGAGTTGAATACCGAAAAATCTCCAAATAAAATCGAAATAGAATGGTATGTAACAGAAATAATAGATAGCTTACCTCAAGCTGTTACAAACGATGCAAAAAATGAAAGTTTGAAACAATTATCAATTGGTGGATATTGTACACAAATAGTAAATGATTATAGTGAAAAAGCAGCTATAGGAGAAAATATTTATATAAGTGATGGAAATATTAATAAACCTTCTTATCTTCAACCAAAAGGGAATGTTAAACAGACAACTTATAAAGGTATAAACAAGTTAGGTGATTATGAGGTCAGAAATAATTTAGGTGCATATTCTACAGTTTTGTTTGCAAAAAATGGAGAATTAAAGACCAATACAACTTATACCATTAGTTTTACTTCTACGGAAAGTGGAAATCAATATTATCCAAATGAAGAATTGTTCACAAAGCAGCCTCGATTTGTAACTGTCGTAGGATTAAATAGCATAACGGTTACAACAAAAAATTCCATTTCAAAAGATTCTTCTGGAAAGTGGCAATTAATAAAAAACGCTAAAGGACAAAGAAATGCAATTTCAATGATTACTCCTATGATACAAGAAGGAGAAGTGGTTACAGATTATGAACCTTTTTGTGGAGGAGTTCCTTCACCTAATAATTTATATCCACAACCGTTAACTGTTGAAACTGGTACAAATAGCATAGTCGTTAGAAATAAAAATTTTATTTCGGATTTTCATACTTCGTCTTTAACGAACAACGGTATAACTTTTACGCAAAATGAAAAAGGTGGAATTACTGCTAATGGAACATTATCTGGAGGAACTGAGGCTATCTATTATTTTGAGGCAAATTGGACAGCATTTCCAGATGGGGAATATATACTAACTGGTTGCCCTATGGGTGGTGGAAGAACAACATATAGAATAGATGTTTATAAAGAAGGGTTCAAATATGTAGGTAGTGACATAGGGGGTGTAGATGGCTTAAAATTTAAATTATCAAATGACAAATTGAGAATAAGAATAATTGTATTCTCAAGTGTAGAAAATGTTGAATTTTACCCTATGTTAAGACGTGGAGATGATTTGGATACTGAATTTAAAAAAGGAGAAGAGACAATATTTCCTTTACAATTAGGTAACATGGAATTGCCTGGCATATTAGAAATTGGTGACTATTTAACGGTAAATAATGACAAAGCTGTTAGAGCTCAAAATTTGACAAAGATAGTTTTGACTGGTAGCGAGACATTTACTATGGATGAGTATCAAGGATATAAAAGGTTTATATATAAACCGACTGGAATAAAAAATGAAAGTGCCCGTGGAATTATTATTTCTGATTATTTCAATAGTTACCAACTTCAAAGTAATTATCTTGGTTTAGCATATACATTAAATGGGGCTGTTTATATGTATGCGGATACAAGTATCACAACAGTAGCACAATTCACTACTTGGCTAAGCTCTCACAATGTCACATTATACATTCCTATTAATGAAACGTTAATAGAGATAACGGATACAACGCTATCAAATCAAGTCAAAGCTATCTATAATTTCAAGGTCTACGAAGGAATAAATAATATTTATTCTCAATCAAATAATGTATCACCTTTAATAAAGTTAGGATATAATATAGATAAAGAGACACCGACTATTGAAAATCCTAGTCCTATTCATGAAACTGGAGATATAGGTAATCATATATATGTAGCAGATACAACAATTTCTTATACTGATGATACCTTTTTGGCAACACAACCAGAAAATAACTATATCTTATTGCCGAATAGAATATATACTGTCAATTTTGATTATATAATTAGAAATGCTACAACAGATATTTATTTTGGGGTAAGTTACGGTACAAAGACAGAACCTGTCGGAGATATTTTGGTAAATGGGACATCGAACATACAATATTCTACGCAAACTTCTGGACATAATACTTTAACTTTTCAAACACCTTCAACTTTTAGTGGAGTAGACACGCCTTATTTGTGGATTAAATTTGCGAAAACTATAATTTCGGCTACGGTAGATGTTGAAATCAGTAATGCAAGTTTATTCTTTGGAAATTATTCTTCATATCAAGAATATAGAAAATACAACATACCATTTAAAATACTAACTGAAAATTTATTTGATTACACAAAATTGTTATATTTAATAGATAATAATACAACTCATTCTCTTATTTCAAACGGATATTCTGTAAACATTGTAGATAATAATGAAGATGGTTATATATTGATTGGATATACAAATAATCTAAATGAAGGTAAATCTTATACTTTGACCTATCAAACGTTAGGAGATTTCTTGGAATTTAATCTATATGCAGTAAAAAAAGGAACTACTACAATAGAAAATGAAATACTGCTTAATAATGGAACTTTCATAGCACCATCCAGTGAATATGATTTTATGCTAAAGTTCAAGATGAACAGACAAGGGACTTCTGGAAATATGAATATTTGGAATATATCATTGATAAATGGCAGTAGTATAAAAGAGTACACACAATATACCGAAAATGGCTTAAACATGATATTCAATAGCCCCTTGAGTGGAGTTGGTACAAATAGGGATGTGATATTAATGGAAAATATAAATCTATTAAATCCGTCCACTTTAAGAGCTACAGTTTCTGACAAGAAAAGTTATTATTTTAGTAGCAATACTAATAACTCTTATGATTTAGATTTCTATAACGAGGAAAACAAAAAAATCACAACAAAAACAGTGACTACTGGACAACTTGAAATACCAGAAGATTGTAGATATATTTCTTCGGGAAATTTCACATATCAAAAGATATTAAGTGAAGAGATACAAATAGAAGAAGGAACTTCCTTCTCACAGTATGTACCATTTATCTTTTTCCCTAGTTTAATAAGAAAAATAAATAAAAAAGTTTTTGATGGAAAAGAGAACTGGAGAGCACCTTCTAGCAATGATAAATTTATAGTGTTTGCAAATAATACCAATGACAATTTTTACAATTACCATAGTGAAAATGACATTCAAAGTTGTAATTATCTAAGATTTAAACGGTGAAGTTGCTGGGTATGGTGTAGCTTTAGACAGTGGAGAAGGATTATATGTTCACGAAAGTACTGATACTAAATATATTTATATAGTAGTTCCAAAAGCATCAATAGGTAGTTTAGCAGCATGGAAAACTTGGCTTGCTTCCAAGTTTATTTCTGACACTCCGTTTACTATCTATTATAATTCGGCAAATATTAGGACTGTACCGTTAAGTTCTGAATATATCGATGTTTTAAATACTTTAAAAACACAAAATGGGGAAAATAATATTTTGGTAGATAGTCAATATCCAGGATATATAAAAACTCAATATGCTAATAATTACCAAGAAGAGGCGACTAAAAAGTATGCTTTATTAAAATGTTGGAATAACAATACAATCCCTTATATAATTCATAGTAATTATATAAGTGTAAAGTCAGAAGATGAAAAGATATTTATTTGGGTAAGAAAAAAGAATAATATATTCGATTTAAAGATAGAAAACTTAGGAGAGGAGTAGTTTGTTATGATATTTTTAGGATATAATTTTTTAAGAGATAGATACTGTTGGCAACCTACTCCAACAGATTTTACAAATATCAATGATATAAAAATAGAAAATGGTATATATGACCATTTTAATGTTACAAAAGATGTTGACTTCGGATATACAACAGATTTACCAGGGGCTTGGAATTTGCAAACCCAATTAGATGCAAACTTTAATGGAAATATAAGAGCAGGAAATATAGAGTATGTTTTAGCACAAATAAGTAGTATAAAAGTAAAAAGAAGAGTAAAAGGAACATTTGATTGGATAACATTATTTACTGTGCCTATTGAAAAAATATCTGATGTAGATTTTGTTAGATATGACTATATTGCCAAAAACGACGAAACTTATGAATATGCTATTGTCCCAGTTCTAGGAAATACCGAAGGTGACTATTCTATAAATAGTATAAAATCAGAATTTTATGGCATATTTATTACTGATAATACTACGACATATAAGTTTTTAGAAGATGCTGCTTATTCTAATAACACGAAAGCACACAGAACGGGGGTATATGAACCTTATGGAAGTAAATATCCAGTTGTGATAAGTAATGGAGATTTATCTTATGAAAGTGGGTCTTTAAGTGGAACCATTGTAAAAGTGAGCGATAATGGAGAAATAGATAGAAACACAACAAGACAGAGATTAAAAGCGATAAAAGATTTCTTGTCAACTTCAAATGGTAAGGTTTTAAAAGATTTTAATGGCAATATATGGTTAGTAGCAGTAAATGATGATATTAGTTCAAACTATGTCACGGAAGTTGGAATGGGTTTTGCTCAAATAAGTTTTAATTGGACTGAAATAGGAGACTATTCTAATAAAAACGATTTGTATTATAACAATCTTATAGAAGATGTTAATTAAAGGTGGTGAACAAGAGTGGCTATTAGACCAACAAATGAAGATTATCAGCTTATTCAGTTAAGAACGAGAAATAATAGAATAAAAATTGAATTATTAAATTTTAATTATCAAACTATAGATAGTTTAGAAGGAAATGCTATAGAAGGTAGTATCTCAGTAGATGCTAATTCAGATATAAGAAGAAATTGCAGTATAAGTATGGTCGTCAATAGAAATTCTTTGAAAGTAGCTGAAGATAGTGAAATTTGGATGGAACGATATATAAAAATATATCAAGGAATAGATAATCCAAGAACTAAGCAAACAAAATGGTGGAATATGGGATTATTCTTAATAAACCATCCCACAAGAACTTTTAATTCCACAACTAACACTTTAAGTTTTGATGGGTTAGATTTAATGTCTAAATTAACAGGTGCAAGAAATGGACAATTACCTGCTATGACTACTCTTGTTCCAGTAGGTTCTAATATAGCAGATGTAGTAAGAGATACAATAGTACAACAAGGTGGCTTTACAAACTATATAATTGAAGATGTAGGAAACACGGTTCCTTATGATATAAAAATGGATACTGGAGCTACGGTATATGAATTATTAGTTAAATTAAGAGATTTATATTCAGGTTGGGAAATGTTTTTCGATGTTGATGGAGTATTTCATTTTCAAAGAATACCAAGTGGTATAAACGACCCAGTGGTTATTGATTTTGGACAGCTAAACCAAGACTTAATACTAAATGAAGAAATAAACTTAGATTTTGAAAATGTGAAAAATAATATTATAGTATATGGAAGACTATTAGACAGTGGAGAGCAAATAATGGCAACTTCTAGTGATGAGAAAGAAAATAGTCCATTTGCAATACAAAAAATAGGAAAAATAAATTATATTGTTACAGATGAACAAATTTATAGTAATAAATTAGCTCAAGACAGAGCTAATTATGAACTATTTCTTCATGCGAGGATGAATGATGAAATAACGTTAAATGTTGTCCCTATTCCATGGCTAAATGATGTCAATGTAAAAATAGCATGTGCGAGTGCAGAGAGTAACCAAAAAGAAGAGTTCTTAATAAAAAGTTTAAATATTCCTTTAAATTCTACAGATGCTCTAGTAATAAATGCAATCAAGGTTTATAGTAATCCCTTAATAAATGTATATTTTGAACAAGACATGAAAAAATGGAGCTTTAAAAATTCAGGTCAATTTAGCACAACTTATGATGTTTCGGATTTTTCAAATGTTGTTGCATACAGTTCAAGTCCTAATTGGGGTGTCGCCTACTTAGAGATGGTAACTGTTCCAACTAAACAATATACTTTATCTTTTAATTGTGAAATATTAACACCATATAAGACGAAATCTTCTTATCAGGGAATTGCATATCAGATATTAAATAAAGTAGAAGATAATGATAATTTTAATAATCTATTATCACAAGGTTATCTTGTAACATCACGTGGACAAAAAGAATATAGTATAAGTTTTTTGGCGACTTCACAAATAACTTATTTTGCCTTGAACTTTGGTATGGTAGAAGATAACAGACAAATAGGAATGAAAATAGGCAATTTCAAAATGTATTATGAAGTATAAAGAAAGGAAGAATATATATGTCAGTACAATATCCAGATTTAAGTTTTACAGTTTTCCCAAATTCATTAGATAATATAGCACAAAAAAGCAATATTACAAACTCTACTGATGCGGCGCTCGTAGAACAAATACAAAGATATATATTAGCTGGAGATTTTTCTGCTGCTGCTAGTATATTAAATGCGAATCCGCAGTTAAATGGAAAAATATTTAATGCAAACGACTTTAACACCTTGAGAGATGCATTACTTGCATTGGAGAGATTTTATAGAAATGACGTTTCATTGTATGTTCAAAATAAACAAAATGAATGGAAAGGGCAGGTAGATAGATTTAATTTTAAAGGAGTTTATAGTCCTAGTATCCAGTATTATAAAAATAATATGGTTAATTATACTACAAGTGATGGTACTCTATTATATTTATGTACTCAACAGCCCCCTATAAACACTCCTCCAACAAATACCACATATTGGAGAGTTCTAACACTTCAAGGTGAAAGAGGTACTTCAGGAGCAGGATTTTCTTTCAATTGGATTTGGGACTCTACTACGGAATATAACAGAGGGGATGTAGTTATATATGGAATTAAATGGTGGGCAGCTACACAGACCGTAAAAGGAATTGCCCCTGCAGATGGTTCTAATTATTGGTCAGTCGTGCTTACTGCTTTACCTGCGGAACAAATTCCGGTTTCAAGTGCTCAACCAACAGACCAAATTTTAGGTGACCAATGGTATCAAATAATATAAAGGAAGGAGGAGATTATAATGGCAGGAAGTGTAATAGAACTAATGGATGATATGCATTTAAGTAGTGAAAACTATTTTAAAGACTATTATAATGCAGTTTCGGATAAAAATATATCTCAAGCAGATATGATAATTTCTGAAAATTCAAGCATCCAAAATCAAATTACGGATAGCGATAATATAAACAATTTAATCAACCTAATGAATAAAAATGAGAAACAGATTAAAATAGATGTAGATGATTATTTAGATGGTCAATTAGAAGTATTTCAACAATTGATAAATCAAACGAGAGTGATGGGAGAGTTCAATCAAAAAGTCAAATACGATATTCACAATTTAGTTTATTACCAAGATAAGGGATATTATGCTTATAAAGAACCACCCTTAGGAACGAAACCTACTGATAAAAATTATTGGCTAGAGTATGACATAAAAGGACTTCAAGGATATGGTGGTGTAAATTTAAATTATAGATTTGATTGGAATAAAGATACTCAATATCAAGTTTTAGATGCAGTTGTATATCAAAATAAATTATGGTTTGCAAATCAGCCTAATCAAGGGATAGCCCCAAGTTTAAGTCATTATCCTTGGTTGCCTGCCATGCTTCCTTTGATGCCAACAAAAACCCAAATACGAAAAGAAGAACCTACTGTGATAATGTCGAATGGAGATTTTTGGTTTGAAATAATAAAAGGAAATGACATATCTCAAACCAAATGGACAGATATGGCGAGCCAGATTTATGCAAGATATGCAGGAGCTTTGTTCGTTTTTGGAAACGAAATCCATACTGTAGGTGGAGATAACATACAGGATGAAAAACAAGTTAATCACCAGGTGTATGATACATTAACAAACACTTGGTCGGAGAAAGCCGATTTACCTTTAGGCGTATCAGGAATGGCTTCTTTCTCGATAGGGAATAAAGGATATATAACTGGCGGGGTAGATAATAAGTTGGAAACTATAGCAAATACGTATATATATAATAATGATACAAATACTTGGTCAGTCGGAGCTAGTTTACCTTTGCCTTTACAACCTTTAATGACTGGAGTAACTGGAAGGGGTAAAAACTTCTTAGATACTTCAAATTTAATAACACAAACGATTAAAGGAGTTAATGTAACAAAAAACGATGATGGTTCAATAACAATGGAAGGCACAAGTACAGAAGCTATAACGCTCAGAATTCAATTACCAGAGGATATTACATTGGGTTCAGGAGAGACATGGACTTTATCTACTCAAAACAGTATCACAGATAACATAGAATCTTTTTCTTTAAGAAATACAACTGGTGCAAATATTGTTCCTGTGGCATCTACACAAAAATCTAATTCTATTACCCCTACATCTAACACAGTTGCAAGATACTTCCAAATTTATATACAACCAGGTAAGACTATAGATTTAACATTATTTCCACAATTAGCCAAAGGCACAAATACTACTTATGAACCACATGAAATTGGATATTTTATAGGTGGGCTAACTTCAACCGGTTTGCCTTCAAATGCTATTTTTAAATACAATTATGTAACAAATACATGGTCTAAATTAGCAGATTGCCCAGATTATCTAGCTTATCCGTCAGTCCAATATTATAATGGAAAAATATATACAAATGGTGGTATAAACTGTACAGGATTACCATGTGATTTAACATATATTTATGATATAGATACAGATACTTGGGGAGTAGGTTCTCCATCGGGATTGCAAAGAACGACTGCAGCATCTTTTCAAAAAGATGGAAAAATATATGTGTGTGGCGGAGCTAATTTAAATGGATATAGTATTGCAAATGTATTAATCTATGATATAAATACAAATCAGTGGAAAAATGAAATTCCTTTACAACATAGCAGAGGAAGTGCGCAAGGAGCTACGGTTGGAAATTACGGATATGTTATAGGCGGAATAAACCTTGCAAACGACTTCGGAGTTTGGGGATATAATGAAAGATATACTATATCTTAGAAAGGAGATTGTATGGCAATTAAAGAATTGATATATGAAAAAATATGTAAAAGCAAACCAGGAGTTACATTTGAAGAAATAAGTAACATAATAGATACTTTGAACATAAATGAAATAGAACAAGAATTAAAAAAAAGATATGTTCTTGAAATTTGGGATAAAAAATCTCCTATAAATGGTATAAATGCGGAAACTATCTTAAAATCAAGAAAATATAACGTAAATAGTGCTTACCTTATTTATATAGATAATAAAATCGTTTTTTTTCAAGACCATAACCCAGAAAAAGAAGGTTATATAGAAATGACAAAAAAAGAAGCAAAAAAAATAGGGGAAAATTTTATAGATAAAAAAATAGAAGAAAATCTTATTATGAATATATATGATAAAGTTTTTAATATTATAAATAGAAGAGAGGAGAAATAAAATGGCTATAAATATTATAATGAAGGTTCTAAATAGCGTAGGATATGAACCTATGTATCCTTTCAATCCGGCAAACTGTTTAAATGCAATCCTTATAGATACTTCCACTGCCTCTCAATACAATATAACAATTTCTGGAATTGAAACACCTTTAACAGCTGATATAGGGAATAGTATGGGTATTATATCCTTTGTACCTAATGTAACAAACGCTGCAAATGCCACATTATCTATTAATGAGACAAAAGCTTTGCCTATTAGGATGGCTGATGGAAAGAATGTTGTCGCTGGAGCTTTAACTGCTGGTAGAACTACATTTTTAAAATATAACAACAACGGATTTTCTTTATTAATGGACAAAGCTTCTATAGGATTAAATAACGTTGATAATACAAAAGATATAGATAAACCTATTTCAAAATTAACACAAGAAGCTTTGAATAATAAAATGAATTTGCCAGTATTAATTCCTAATAGTTCTGACTTAAACAACTATAGAAGTCCTGGTTTTTATTATTGCTTAAAAAATTCTGATGCGGCTACTATGGCAAATATTCCAAAGCAACAATCTTTTTCTTTACTTGTTGAAAAAAACGGTGGAACAGTCCAAACATTTTCTGCTTGGAACTCTGATAATTCAGGAAGTGGTGCAAGAATGTGGCGTAGAGTATATACTAATGGTACGTGGTCAACATGGGTTCAGATTGCCATGGTATTTAGTGGTACTTCAGACCCATCACAAAGCTTAGGGCAAGATGGAAATATTTATATTAAATACGAATAGGAGGTAAGATATGTCTACATTGATTTATTCGGGGACACATGGAGCCAACCCTAATATGACTTATAAAATATACTATACTGCGACCAGAAATAAGAAAACAGTAACTGTTAAATTTGATATAGTAACGACCTTAAATAATGGTGGTGTTATATATACATTACGGACCGGTAATTTTCTATGGTGGAAGTTACTCTGGTTCTACACAAGCTTCTGTCGTTATTAAAAATAAAAGTGGAGACCAGTGGGGTCCGGCAGGAGCCGATGGCGCACCAAGAAATAGAAGTTGTAGTTTTTCTATAGATACTAATAACAGTGATATGGATGTTTATTTCAGAATAACAGTCGGTGACTTAAGCTCTGCACATGCTTTAAATGAACAGAAAGTGTCTATCTCTATTCCTGCGTTTGATGCACCAACTGCACCTACATGGACAAATATTAATCCAAATCCTTGCAATATTAATTCAGCTCCTATAATATCTTGGGGTGGAGCCCAAGCAGGAAGTTCAGGAATTATAGTCTACGATGTAGAAGTTAAGTCTACATTACAAAGTGGCGGTTGGACTGAGTGGTTAAGATTGGCAAATTCTATACAGGGGACTTCTTATACAAATGTTGTCCTCTCTCAAATGAGTGTGTATGGACAAAAACCGTATGTAGGGGTAAAATATAAATACAGAATACGTGTATGGGATGGAATAAGTCAAGGTTCTCCTTGGGCTGAAACAAGCGAATTAAGCGTTAACTTTGAAATGCCTACACCACCTACAACGGTAGCTTTTGCCCAACCTACAGTGAAAAAGAATAAACTTGTAAGAATAAATTGGTCAGGAGCTACGGGAGGTTCAGGTAATATAACTTCCTATACATTAGAGCTGTACCTTACAACAAATCCGAACTCTTCTTCTTACTTAGAAAAATGGACACGAACCGGAACTGGTGAAGGTAGATTTATAGAACCAGATATTATGTTTAAAGCTCCTAAGAATGGAGAATATATAAAAGCAATAGTTTATACTAATAATAGCTGGGGGCAACAGAGCAAAGGCAGTGTGCCAGTTAGCATTATAATTAAAGGAAATGCTATATGGATAAAAGTTAATGGAAACTGGAAAGAAGGAGAGTGCTGGGTTAAAGTTAACGGAAACTGGAAAGAAGGCTCACCTTATATAAAAGTTAATGGAATATGGAAAGAGAGTATATAAGAATGAAACAAATTAAATTTCTAAAAAATATAAACTTAAAAGGTCACCCAATTTGGTACGAAGGTTGTATATATGATTGCATGGGAGACTTTAAATCAGAATATGGTGATATGTATAAATTAATATCAGAGGATTTAGTGCCTAGAGGAATAGATAAAAAATTTGAGAACATAGATTATATAGTTTTGGAAAAACCAGAAAATAAAGAGAAAAATTAAGCCTGAGAATTGGTTTAAAGACATTTTTATAAGGAGGGTAATATAATTACTCTCCTTATTTTTTTTGTTATATTTTTTGACAAGAAAATACTACTTGTTTTTTTTTATAAAAGCCGTTCCGATAGCAATGGCGTCTGATATATCATCTTTTTCTATTTTAATCTGATATTTGTTTTCTACATAATTAATTGTTTCTTGTTTTTTAGCCGCTCTGTCTAATGTTCTACTATTAGATAAGCCTAAAATTTTTCGCCAGCTTGTTGGGTGCAATAAACTACACTCTATATTATATTTATATGCAAGTAACTCAATAGAAAATTGTAATCCCAATAAAGCTTTAGCTGTTTTTGCATTCATAGTGATTTGTACATCTTCAACTGCCATATTTGTTGGCTCATGTTTCTTAATTAATTCTTCTACTTTTGTGAGTATATTAAATACTCTTTCTGTCGTGTTTTTACTTTCTTCCGAAAATGCACCATAATCTATAAGTTCATTATTTTTAAATACTGAAAAACCGGTACATTTAGTAGAAGGGTCGATTGCAATAATAGTCATACTCTTCTCCTTAAAATTAAATCCGAGAATAAGATTTAAAGCACTTTATTTTTTAAACATATAACTTGTTGTCTTACTTATGAAAATGTCCCTACGCCAATTCTCGGCTCTCTAAAGCGGTAGATAAAAGTTATTTACCTGTGCTACCCCAGCCACCATTACGTGTTCCTTCTGCATTATCATCGTCAGTAATTAAATATTTTATAAACATACCTTGGGCAATTTTATCTCCTTTATTCACTTCCCAAGGAGTGTCACCATAATTATATAAGAGTATTCCAATTTCTCCTTCATTATCAGGATTTCCATAATAATCACATTCTATCCATGCTTGAGTATTTCCTAACATGATTTTTTTCTTGCCCATAGAACTTCTGACATTTAAGAGTAAAGCTTCATCATCTTGAAACTGAGCTTTTACTCCAGACCATAACATATAGCTTTCTTTAGGTTGCACGGTGAATGTCTCAGGACTAAAAAAATCATAAGCTATGCTGTGTTTTGTACTTCTTCTAGGTAGGTCAAATTCTGGATTCTTCATTTCGTAGCCAGTACTTGTAACTCTGGTTACATATTCAAATTTTCTTCCCATTTCCTATAATTCCTTTCTACAATAAAATACTGGGAAATGCAATCTACTCTTTATATAAATTCTTTAAATGTTAAATTCATCTTTAATGGTCGAGGCTTTCGTCTCAAAAATATTTTAACTGCATTGTGAAGAGTTTCTCTTCTAAGATTGGTAAAAAATAAATTGTAACCGTCTTTACTTTTTGTTAAAATAATTTTAACCCTAAATTGTTATTTTTAATATGTCTGCATAAAGCAGACACATCCTATTGTATCATTTACATTTGATTTTCTTTTTTTACATTTTATATTTAAATAAAGAATATATATAAATTTCGCATCTGACATTTCCCAGTCGTAATTAATCTTCTATTTCAAATTCAACTGAATTTGCTTTACTAATTTCTAGTTCTATGCTTTGTATTAAAACTTCTGTTGATTTCTTTTTTGTTTCTATCTCTTCTCTGTTAAATACAGGGACTGAATGTAAATAGTAAGAATTATTGACTTCAGTAATCCTTTTCTTTGTTTCTTTTATTGACAATAGTCTCTGATATGTCTCAATTCTCATTCTTAATTTTGCTAATAAGTCCAAATTTCCAGCCACTGATAAGTTGTTAGATAGAATTGCTTCGCTATTTTTTTTTGCAATTACAGATTTTAAATAAGCTATTCTGTCTACTAAATAGTCAGCTCTATTCATTTTGTCGTTAAAATCTTCTACTTTTTCTAATATCACTTCATTCCCATTAAGCTCTATCGTGCTTCTATTAGCGTTGTTCCCTTTTAAGTAATATTCAATTTCAGATAGTTCATCTTGGTCTTTTTTAACCTCAATCATTACATTTGATAAATTTGTTTTCATCTTATCTTTTCTCCTCTCATTTTATATATTTAAATATTTTTATTTTTTAATCCCATAAATCCCAAAAATATTTGGTAAATAATTCTAATCCTTCTTTAAGCATACTATTACGATATTTTCCAAGCTCATCTTCCCTCTCTTCCCATTTTGTAAGGTTTGTTGCAGGAGAAAATTCATTTGTTTGAGTACAAATATCTTCATTTGCTTCTGATAGACAAAATATTATTCTCTCGATTATATTATCCCATTCCTTATCTGTTAGGTCGCAAGGATGTCCAATTCTATTCTTGTTAAAATCTATTAGCACTCTAGGGACTATATTTAGAAACCAATTATACACATTATGAATATCTTCATCACAATAGCCTTGTTCGGCTCGTTGTCTTTTCATTTTTAATTTTCTAAACATTTCCAAATTCCTTTCTATAAAAAATATGTATGCTCCGCCGCATCGAAGTAAGTTTAATATCTGTATTTTTGCAGATAAAAAACAGAAAGGAGGTGTATAATATATCAATTTTCTTTTTAGGAGGTGTCTATAAGAAAATATATGCGGCTATTTTCAAGGGCTTTATAGCCCGTTGGTCTAAGTATCTGGATTTGAACCAAATCTTAATGCTCCCAAAGCACTCGTGCTACCATTAAACACTATACTTAGATATGGAGCAAAGGTTGTTTTTATTTTTAAACTACTACCCTTTGCAAAAGTAGATATATAGCATAGTAGAAGTTTTCTCGGCTTACTAATTAAGGGAACTTCTTACCTTAACTAGAGCTTGCTAGGTAATATGCAATACCTATTCGGCATGGCGGCGCCAGCATAGAGTTGAACTATGATTGATGAGTTTGGAGCTCATTGTGTTACCATTACACTACTGACCCATATATTTTCACCTATAAAAACAACTAAACCCTGGTGAATTAGAAACGCCTCTTTCGGCTTCAGATACCCTTAAAGTGAACGCTAGGCATCTTTATATCTGAGTTTTTCTATAGCTGGCAGTTCACTTTTACCCAGCTATTGTTCTTAGTTGATTAGTCTTCTGCGTGAGACATTGTACGAGAGTTACATCCAATAACTCTATACTTGTAAAAGAGTTAAGTTATTAACTCTATGCAATGATATATAGATATTGATGGTTAGCTGACTTGCCATCAACAATGGTGTTATTACTTCAGCCTATGGCTTACTGTCCACCAACACTCAGCTAAATATCTTTTTATATCACTGCATACAATTAATATATATAATTGGTTGGGAACTCATCGGAACCAACCACACACGTTAGCTTATAATTCTTTTAATTTAGCTATCTCGTGCTTTTCTATTTACCCATTTCCGAGTTATAACTACTTATGTGAAAGAATTACATTAGTACCGCACACAGTATAGTTCTGAGATTTTAGAAAACTAAGACCAAACTTATTTAAAGTCCATTCTCGCAAAAGATAATTCTTTTTCCAAGTTGACCTAGAGCTTCTAAAGTTTTCTAGGTACCAGTCATGTAGTAATACTTAGAGCCGACATCTGCTCTGGATTAGTGGGGTTTGAACCACTTGGCTCTTAACTACCATAAGTTTTTAACTTCGAGCCTTTTCATGACATTTCTCCATATTTAAGTATTTCCTTACTACATTTACTATTATACCACATTTTCGACTGAATGTCAAGTGTTTTTTGAAAATTTATTAAAAATTTTTATGAGGTAGGGATTTGCACCCTACATAGATTGGTTCTCTTCTAGGACTTCGCTCCCATCTCATTTCTTTGATGGCTAGATTATCATGTTCCATTCCTCAACTCATAGGTTGCCTAGAAACAGTGTTTAAGGGTATTAAACGGTTGAGCCGTCTTCCAATCCACTTCTCTCCCACGTCTACCTATTCCGCCACTCATATTTCTCTTGACATTTATTATTATAACATATTTTTAATTGAATGTCAATACTTTTTGTGAAATTTATTAGATATTTTTATTTTTTAGAGAATTTTTCGATATCATTTATTATCCATTGCTCTATTTCTTTATATCTATTATTTCTTTCTACAAATTCATATTCTTTGTTAAATAAGTCAACAAGGTCTTTCCACATTTTAAAATTATCAATATCGTCTAATTTTTTTATAATCGTAACTTTGTCAAGCGTGTTAAATATAGAGTTTTCTTCATTTATTTCATATTCAAAAAATCCAGATATATTTTTGCCAAGTTCTTCGCAATATCCTTCTTCAGATAATAAAATGGCTTTTATTATTTGAGAAAAGGGATATATTAATAACATATTATTATTCGTAGGAAATCTCAACAATATATCGCACGAATTTATCATATTTACAACTTGTCTTTCATTCTCTTTCATAATTTCTCTGGTCTCCTTTTTGAAAATCTTATAGGAGAGTATTTTCGTACCTCAGTACCTTAATCCCTCTCCCTTAATGTACGATTTTTCCGTTGCCTAGTCAACTTTGTAGAGCTATACTCTACCTTGAAATTTAGGATTTCCAATCGCCTAACCGACTTTGAAAGGCTATACCTTTCCACGTTCTTTAGGTTATTATAGTAGTCGTACCTGCTTGACATTTACTATTATATCATATTTTTGGTCAAATGTCAATACTTTTTTTATATTTTTTTTAAAATTATTTTATTTTCTAATAATGATTTTTTGCAATCTATTACTCTTTGATTTGAAGAGCCACGCCATTTTAAATTCAAGTCTCTCTTGTCTGTTTCAAATTGCCCATCAACTAAAATGTCTATAAGATTTAATATATCGTAATTGTTTTCTCTGTTCAATATATCTTCATATCTAAATCCTGACCATAGCCATATCGTTTTGTTTGGATATTTTTGTTTGAAGCATTTACATATATTTGCAACTGTTTCTATATTATTAGGGTGCAATGGTTCCCCACCTAAAATTGATAATCCAGCTATATAGTCTTTATTACATAATTTGATTATTTTATCAACTTCTACTGTTGTGAAATCTTTCCCACCATTAAAATCCCATGTCTCAGGATTAAAACAATTTTTACAATGGAAGGAGCAACCTTGCACAAACAAGGACACTCTTACTCCTTCCCCATTAGATATATCCATTTTACGAATTTTGGCATATCTCATAACTATTCCTCCAAATCTTTATTGTCAAGATGAATTATTCTTTCCTTAATTTCTTCTGTGCGACCTTTATTCCAGAAATTAGTTCCAATATACGTTTATACCCTCAGTTTCCTGATATTTTATTAGGGACTAGACTATACCTTCTATACCTCATACATTTGTTTGTTAAGGCTATAGTGATTATTGTAGTCGTTGCACCTTCTTACTAACTAATTCAAATATTTCTTGTTTCCTCTTTACTGGAAGCGTTGGTTCTTCTTTAGGAAACATAAACTCTTTAAATAAAATTTTCTCTGCGCACCATCTTGCATATTGTGCTTCTTCTTCATAATCAAAACTTCCAAGATGTAGTTGTTTCCCATTCTGTTTTATTTTTGCAATCCATTTGTCTTTTATGTGACAATATCCTTTATATATTCCTATGTTCATTTTATTTTCTTGTTTGGTACATACTCTAAGATTTGACTTTCTATTGTCTAAACGGTTTCCGTTTATATGGTCAACAAATGTATCGACTCCCAAGATAATACGATGAAGAAACAAATTATGTTTACTATTATTTATTGCATATCCATTACAATTCTTTCTCCACTTTATATTTTTAACCTTATCTATATCGTCAATATCAATTATTGCATAATCAATTATATTATAATACTTATCATATAAACAAATTTTTGCAAAATCATTTTCAATTATAATTTCATTTTTATCTCTTTGTGTTCTAGGAGAATTATCCAAAAAACATCCAACTTTTTTAAATTGTTTATAATGTTTGTTACAAACAATTTTCCCGTCTGCTTTTAATTTTTTTCTCCACATTCTTCCACATACTTCACATTTATGTTCCAACATTTTTATCACCTTCTTCTTATGTTGATTTTTAGTTAGTAAGCTTGGCTCAGGATTGCCATATCGTTGCCGACTTAGGCTTCCCCTGAATTTCAATCATTTTTCTGCGGCAATATATCTAAATTTTACCGCAAGTTCTACGAGCCACATTCATTTTATTATGGTCTCTATTACCACAATTTGGGCAATACCATTCCATATTATCATCTATAAGAATTTCTCCATCATATCCGCATACTTGGCAATAATCTGATTTTGTATTTAATTCAGCGTACATTATATTATTATATATGAACTTAATAACTTCTAACACTGCTTCAATATTTCCTTGAAGGTTTGGACATTCTCCGTAACTTATCGCTCCCCCTGGAGACAATTTTTGAAATTCACTTTCTAATTTTAATTTTGAAAAAATATCTATTTCTTCAAATACCGGTACATGGTAACTATTGGTAATGTAATTTCTATCTCTTCCATCTAATTCTTTAAACACATCTTCGCCAAATCTGTTTTTTAAACATTTTGCAAACTTATAAGTAGTAGATTCGATAGGAGAACCGATATACTGAGTAATCAATATCTTCAGCTTGTTTCCATTCGTTGCATTTGTCATTTAGTTTCTGCATTACCTTTAAGCCAAATTCTTTACCTATTCCATTATCCGTATGGCTATGACCTGTCATATATTTAACACACTCATACAATCCAGCATATCCCAAAGATATTGTTGAATATCCACCATGTAATAATGGCTTTATACTTTCTCCTTTGTTTAATCTTGCAAAAGCTCCTGCTTGCCATAATATAGGGGCAACATCACTTGTAACCTTACTTAGCCTTTCATAACGACATCTTAATGCTTTATGACAAAGTTCTAATCTTTCTTCATATATTTTCCAAAATTCTTCCATATCTCCGCCTGAAGATAAGGCTATATCTGGAAGATTTATTGTTACGACTCCTTGGTTAAATCTGCCATAGTACTTTCCTACATTTTCTTTGTAATTTAAAGCTTTTGCTGGGTTTCCTTTAATCCTATCTGGGGTCAAAAATGACCTACACTTTATTAATTAATAACGGACTATCTCTTCATGATATAATCATGCCTTGCACTTCGACTGGTATTAATCTCCAGCCTACTCTACTCGCTTACACATTAACGTGCGCTTTCCTTAGTCTCTACACCTTCTCATTTCTGAGCTTGGCACGGTATTGCCTTTCGGGTTCACCGTTAGCTAGATTTCTCTAACACCGCTTTCATATGCGTTCACAAGGTTTTACATGAGCTGTAGTTCTAATAACCCACCCATGCAACCATAACAGTCTCCTTGACCGTATTGGTTGATTTTATTTTCTTTCATTATTTTCTCTGATATATAATCTGGAACCATTCTCTTAGCTGTACATTTTGCGGCTAGCTCAGTTAAATACCAATATTTACTATCTTCGTGTATATTATCTTCTTCTAAAACATACAATAATTTAGGAAACGCTGGTGTAATATAAACACCTTTTTCATTTTTCATTCCTAATATTCTTTGCTTTAAAAATTCTTCTATTATCATTGCAAGTTCTTCTTTATATTCTGTCGTTTCCCCTAGATACATACATACTGATAAAAATGGTGCTTGCCCATTACTATTGTGCATTGAGTTTACTTGATAATTAAATGTTTGAACACCATCGGCTATTTCCTTTAGTGTGTCTTTTTTTGCATACTCTTCTGACTTTTTATCATCTAAACCCCAATCTTTATATTTTTTGAAATATTTATTGTAACTATCTCTAACAAATGGTGCTAAATGACTTAATGTAATTGTACAACCTCCATACTGGCTAGATGATACTCCCAATATTATTTGTGTTGCTATTGTACATGCTGTTAAGAACCTATGTGGTTTTTCAATCATTACTCCATTTATATTTGTTCCATTTTGTAACATATCTTCTAAATTTATCAGACAGCAGTTGTTTAGTGCGTTCTGTCCAAAGTAATCCATATCCAATGTTAATAATAACATCTGACTATATCATCAACTTATATTCTATTACCAAATATAAGTTGCTAGGCACTTTGCAACAAGGATTTTCACCTTAAAGCTACTCTACTCGTTTATTCTCATAAGTCTTTCTCTTATGATATACTTTCGATAGTCGATTAACTTTACCTCACGGTCTTAGCACAGGATAATCTTTTAGACTTCCCCTGTTAGCCAACTTATTTACTATCATTTCCTATAGTTACTTACGTTAAGTTGACACCCTAGATTTCTAGGTTCACCTAGTTTTTCATAATAAATTTCTTTATTATGCCACAATTTCTTTATGGAAGTGGATTATTCCTTCATCATGCGCTTTTACAACATCTTTTGGAAGTAGTAATCTTTTAGCTATATCTGTGCTTGTTATTCCTGCTAGATAATCCCTTTGAGTTGTAACAACTTGAGCATTTTTATTGGAGTTTTCATTATTCCAATAATCGCTATTTCCACCAATTAACTCTTTAACTTCATCATCCGTGGTATTTATGGCTCTTACTAAGTTTTTCTTTTCTCGATAAACTATATACTGTTTAGCAAGTTCATACTTACCAAATTCCATAAGCTTCTTTTCAACTATGTCTTGGATTTCTTCTACAGAGATAACTTCTTTATCTAAAGATTTTACAAACTTCTCTATCTCTTTTTTATTTTGAATAGTTGCCTTTTCTCGTCCTTTGACATCTTGATTTGCACCAGAAATAGCTTCTATAATTTTACTTCCATCAAAGTTTACGATGCTTCCATCTCTCTTTTTTACTTTCATGTTCTCACTCCTTTACTAAATTTGTCTACAAGAGATTTATCTCGTATAATATATTATAACATATTTTCGATTGAATGTCAATACTTTTTGCAAAATTTATATTAAAAAATATCCCTTTCCTTCATTAAATATATTGGCACCACGAAATGGACTACTTATAGGTTCGATATTATTATAGAAATTGTCTTCTGTTATCTCCGCTTCCATATCCTTATCGATAAATATAAATGGTGCTCTAAATCCATGCATATGTTCTCCTAAATGCCTAAATAAAAATATGTGAATATCAAATTCGTCTTTCACACGAAAATGAAGCATTTCCTTTTCTATAAAATGATTAATTAACTTTTGTTCGTCTTCTATAGACATTTCACAATCTATATCAATAAGGAAAATAGAAAAAATTCCTTCTAATGTCTTTTTTATTTTTTCTTTGTTTCCCGATACTATAACAAAGTTCATTTGATTAAAGCCTTTATTCGTCAACTCCAAATATTCCATATTATTCCCCTTTCATATTTAATTGCATTTTATTTCCATAGACTTCGCTAAATTCTATAGGTGTCATATTTTCAATACATTCTTGTATAGTAGCGGGTCTATATTCTCCGCTCATTTCTACATTAGTAATATCTGAGAACAAAACATTTTCCTCATACGGGATATAAAATTTAGAAACTTTGCCATCTTGTACTTCTTCTTTAAGAGTGGCTAGCCATTCTTTTCCTTGGTCATAAAAATAATCTTTTACATCTGCTCCAACACTGTCTTCTGAAAATATCTTATATTTATTTTCTAGGTATTCATATTCATATTCTACATCCTTTTCTTTCCCAAATAAAGGCTTGTATTTGCCTGTTATCTTTAAGTTTAAATTATATAAACAATATAATTGTTTCATACTAACACCTCCCATTTTTATAATTCTGCTGCTTTGCAAGTTATGGCTGTTTTTCTTGCTTGTAATATTGAGGAAAGTCTCTAGTTAAAGTAGGCAAACTTGTACATGACTTTTTATATAATTCTTGTGATTTAAGTTCTTCATATTTCCCTTTTATAATAAGAAGCTCTTTATATTCTTCCATTGGAATTGTTATTACATTTAATCCTTTTCCTTCTTCCATCTTCCAGCCTCCTTTCTGTTCTTAAATTTTTCTATATAATCCATTTTAAACTCTTCCATAAATTTATCATAACCGTAAAGTTCGACAAATTTGTTTTGGGCGAGCACTTGTAATCCTTCTTTTTTATCTTGGTCTAAATCTAAAGCCGAGTGACACTCTCTGCATAAGTAAAATATTAGCCCCCACTTTATACTGGTCAGTCTGTTCATTCCGCCAATAGCCTCATGAGTGTCTAGCGGCAACTTTCTATGGCAGACATAACATTTATTTTTATCAGATTGCAAAATGCTTCTACGCCCATCCTCGGCTTTTTTAAGGCTATTTGTTTTCGCTTTCATTTGTTTATATTGCTTGTATTCTTTATCTTGACAACTACTACATTCATTTTGGTCTATTTTTTTCTTGTGTAGGCGACAAAAATAATACTTTTTATATTTTTTGGAACGTACAGTAAAATGTTTGCAACTACTCATCAGTTATTTCAAAACTTTCTCTAACTATTTTTTTTACATTATAAGCTTCCAATTCAACTCCACAATCTTCTATGCCCATCATTTCACTCTTTATTGTGCCTACTTCACTTATTGCTAAATATCCTAATGATTTGGTTCCTTCCATAAATTCATAGACATTTGTTTCTATTGTGAACCAGCGGTGTTCTTCACTATTAAGGTTTTCTATATAATTTGTACTAATATTTCCACCAAGTTCATCAAATAAATCTTCCATATCATAAAATTCGTGGCTATTTATATAATCTTTAATCTCATTTATTGTCATACTGTTTCCCTCCTTATCTCAACTCAACCAAATATCTAATATCTGATTGACTTTCTTGATATACAATTATTTCATCATTTTTTAACATTCCTTTAGAGCTATCCGCATGAAGAGAATTGTAATCTCCATTCTCTCTAAGTTTATTATAAGTATATTCATAATATCTGCTATTAAAATCATAAACTCTATAAGGATTTCCGTAATGCACATTATACAATCCCATAAATGCCCTATCAGAATTTCCATGAGCCCAGTAAGAATTTTTATAAGAAGTATAGTTAAATGATTTTCGTGCTTGCAAGGCATAGTAGCTACCAAATCCGAAACATTTTTGCTGTTATAATAGCGTTTGGGTTCAACAACAATCCATTACTCATAATACTAAACCAGTTCTCGTTCTTACTTCCGTGCCATAATAACTTTGTAGTTTTGTTTGTTGCCTGCTCAATTTCGTTATTGAACCTTTCTCTTGTTGCTTTATTTGTAACTCTCCAAGCCTTATAAAATTTATCCTTAATCTCGCCAAGTTCTTTAAGAATTATCTCTTTATCCTGTTCGTTTATTGGTTCGATAGTTAACCCATTTGCTTGTAAAATAGTTTCTGTAGGGTTGGCGACATCTGTGTCGGTAATCTCTTCTTTGTTTTTTTGAATTACTTGCCCTTTCATTACATTTAATAAGTCTTGCTCCCTAATATATATAGCTGATAACGTTTCACTTTTACCATCTTTTGCTAGATAATCAACCACACAACTCATTTTTCTAGGAAGAATATTAAAAAGTTCTAATAATATGTCATTAAATTTATCTTTCTTATCTTTAAATTTGCTATTATATAGGTCGCTTAACTTATTTAGTTTATTCTGGGCTTCTTCTATCATAGCATTTGTAACCTTTTCAGTACTAATTGTATAGTTATCAGCTATCTTTTGGCGAGCCACCTTTTGTAAATAATCAATCAGTTCTGCTATTTCTTTATCTTGGATTGGCAAATATTTATTTTTTTGTTCATTTTTAGATGCATTGATTAAATCTTTTCTTAAATCTGTTTGGTCTACATAACCTTTTCTTAGCTTTTCATTGTACTTTTTATCGAACTCATATTCTGAATAGGAACGAACTTGAGGGCTCGCTCCTACTCTTCCATAATTAACAATAAATCCAGAGCCTTGAGGTACCATTTCGTAATATTTATTATGATTATCACTTGTAACCATTACAAGATATTTGTATTCCATAAGAACCTCCCCTGTATTTTATTTTTTACTAAATACATCTAAAGCATATTGTAAAGCATCTAAGAAGTCTTGTTTTATTTCATCTTCTTTCATATCTTCTTCAGCATCTTCTTGTTCTTTTTCATCTTCTCTAATACATATAAGTATTTCTATGTCAGTATCTTTAAAAACCTCTTTAATAATAGAACGAACTATATCCCAATTTAATCCATCTAAGCCACAACCAATTTTAGGCATAGCGATTTTTTTTCACGCCAGTATCTACCATATCTTCTTTCATATCTGTTAAAGCATTTATAAGGTTTTCATAAGTTGGGCGGTCAGATACTTTTTCTTTTGTAACTAAATTATAAACATTACTTATCGTTAAAGCAAAACCTGTTCCTTTAACTCCATCTCCGTAATAATTTAGTAATCTTTCTCTCATATTAAAGTGTTTACAAAATTGCTTAGCTATACCTCCGCCTAGGTTAAAGTCTGCACTAATACAATGTGCTAAATCATACCCTTGTGGGACAGTAAACAAATCTCTAACTTCTTCTTTATAAATCATAATTAATCTCCTTTAAATTTTTCTTAATTTCTTTAACTGCGTCATCTATCTTTTTATTAAAAGCAATGGCAAATTCTTCTAATTCTTGAGCCTTTGGTGCGACTTCTCTATCAAAATTTCTTATTACTCCTTCTATTAAGCTGCTTAAACTAGGATAATACTTTTCTAAGCTTTTATAATAGGTATCTCCAACATTACAAGTTTCTTGTTTTTTAGGTTTCATTTTATCATATTCTTCTTTTGTTACTTTACATTTCTTAAAAGGTATCCAATTTAGATAATCTGCATAACAAGCGTAAATATCTTTATAAATGTGTATCATTTTATCTTCCATTTTATAATTCCTCTTTTCTATGTTTGTCGCATAATGGCGTTAGCCAATATTGTGTATAATCAATTTCACCTGGCTTGCCACATACCAAACAAGTATGTTTACTAAGTTCTTCGTATTTGGTGAGCCATTTACAATATTCTTCAAAAATAGTTTTTGGTACACCATTATCATACCACCTAAGTTCGCCATATTTTTCTTTTATTTGAACTATTCTATATTTATTCTGATAATTAGCTTTTCTCAATATTTTATCTAATTCTTTAACCATTTGTAAACCAAAGGCTTTTCGCCAGCCATTAGGCAAATCGTCTAACCATGTAAATTTATAATCTTCTGGTTCAACTAATTCTCCAGTCCAAACATTTCTAATTTGTAACCAAGGATATTTTTCTATTAATTCTTTATTCTTCATAATATCACCTACAATCCTAGTTCTTTTAAGGTATATTCTTTATCAGGTTGCATTCCCACATACATTGTTCCTGATTTGAAGTATGGTAAATTTATATGTTCAATATATAGACCATCGTCGTGGCAAATAGTTATATGTTGCCTTCCAATATCTCTATCTACCTTTACTATATATTTTACTTTGTCTCTGAAAGGTTTAATTAAAGCTGCTAAATATTTCTTTTCTGTGCTATCTAATATTCCATCATTTTTGTATATAGTTTCATACTCGACTGGGCGGTCTATCCTTACTATATCAAACTTTGAATCAAGATTATGTTCTAATTTATTGCTATATACTCTCAACGATATTGCTTCACCATCCATTACTACATATTTGCCTTTTTTAATTGCTTTATTTCCATTTTTAAATACACAACAATCTCCATCTTCTAAGTCTGATTTTCTCATGTTTACTGTATATGGCTCAAACATATAATCTGACCAATTATATTCTCCATCATCTATGTTTAATTTATATGCTCCATATCGGGTTATATCCTTAATTTGTGAAACCTGACCTGCATATTCTTCCATTTCAGGAATGAAACTACACTCCTCCATGTTAAGGACAGTATTTCTTAACTTCTTCTTAATATCTTCTCTTGCTCTTATTTTTACTGTATCGCCAACTTTAAATTTCATAATTTCCTCCTATATATTTATATTCAATATCATGGCTTGGCATTTTTTAAGAATTATAGAAAAAATTTCCTTTAAACTTAATATAAGATTCCTATGTTATTTAAATGTTATTTAAATTATTGTGCCATCTGGCAAGTCTTCTAGTTTTGGTATTTCTCTTATTTTTTTTAGTTCATCTGCTTTACATATAATTTCAGCATCTCCAACATCAACTTTATATAAATCCTGAGAAACACCTTGCATAATTTCAACTACTACTCCCTTCTTATCTAAAAGAACTATTTTAACAACATCATTTT
>ENA-OROL01000475-OROL01000475.1-human-gut-metagenome-genome-assembly--contig:-NODE-475-length-41492-cov-6.699061_pt1 | contig 41492 bp, 36 predicted proteins | sample MGYA00242128_ERZ509048 | MGnify/ENA primary metagenome ERZ509048 (study PRJEB26280, sample SAMEA2338750) | human gut metagenome | biome: human gut; feature: human-associated habitat; material: faeces...
TTCAAGAAATTATACGATCAGGGCGATATCTACAAGGGTCAGTACGAAGGCATGTACTGTACACCTTGTGAATCCTTCTTCACGAAAGCACAGCTTGTGGACGGCAAATGCCCGGACTGTGGCCGTGAGGTACAGCCGGCAAAGGAAGAAGCATATTTCTTCAAGCTCAGCAAATACGCTGACCGTCTGATCGAGCATATCAATACACATCCGGACTTTATCCAGCCGGAGTCCCGCAAGAACGAGATGATGAACAACTTCCTCCTTCCGGGACTGCAGGATCTGTGCGTATCAAGAACATCCTTCAAATGGGGTATTCCTGTAGATTTTGATCCGGGACATATCGTATATGTATGGATCGACGCGTTGACCAACTATATCACAGGTCTTGGCTATGATGTGGATGGCAATTCGGACGAATTGTACCATCGTTACTGGCCTGCAGATCTGCATCTGATCGGCAAGGATATCATCCGTTTCCATACCATTTACTGGCCATGTATCCTCATGGCGCTTGGCGAGCCGCTTCCGAAGCAGGTGTTCGGACATCCTTGGCTCATCCAGAGTGATGGAAAGATGAGTAAGTCCCGTGGAAATGTAATCTATGCAGATGATATGGTAGATTTGTTCGGCGTGGATGCGGTCCGCTACTTCCTGTTGCATGAGATGCCATTTGAGAACGATGGTGTTATTTCATGGGAGCTTGTGATTGAGCGTATCAATTCAGAACTTGCAAATACACTTGGAAACCTCGTGAACCGTACGATTTCCATGTCGAATAAATATTTTGATGGCGTTGTGACAAATGCCGGTGCACATGAGCCGGTCGATGATGACTTGAAGGCTGTTGTAACCGACACCAGACTCCGTGTAAATGCATGCATGGACAAGCTCCGCGTGGCAGATGCGATCACAGAGATCTTCGCTTTGTTTAAGCGTTGCAATAAGTATATCGATGAGACAATGCCTTGGGCACTTGCCAAGGATCCGGAGAATGCAGATCGTCTGAACACCGTTCTTTACAATCTGGTAGAGAGCATCGTGGTTGGCGCAAGCCTTCTGGAGCCATATATGCCGGAGACGTCTGAGAAGATCTTAAAGCAGCTCAATGCAGAAAAGCGTCGTGTGACAGAACTTTCGAACTTTGGCCTGTATCCATCCGGGAATAAGGTAACGGATCAGCCGGAGATTCTCTTCGCAAGAATCGATGCACCAAAGATGCTCGAGGAGATCGAGAAGCGTTTCCCATCCAAAGTGGTTGAAGAAGAGCCAAAGCCGGAGAAGAAGGCAAAGAAGGAAGAAAAGGTTGAGATTCCTACACTTGATGCTGTAGTGAAAGAAGAGATCACAATTGATGAGTTTAGCCGTATGCAGTTGCAGATGGGTGAGATCATCTCCTGTGAGGAAGTTGCAAAGTCCAAGAAGCTGCTTTGCTCACAGGTAAAGGTACAGGGCAGAACCCTGCAGATCGTATCAGGAATCAAGCATTACTATACACCAGAGCAGATGGTTGGTAAGAAGGTTGTTGTTATCACGAACCTGAAGCCGACAAAGCTTGCAGGTGTGTTATCCGAAGGTATGCTTCTTTGTGCAGAGGATTTCGATGGAAATCTGGCACTGCTTACCGCAGAGAAGGATATGCCGGCTGGAGCAATGATCAGCTAGGAATAATAAAATAATATATCAAAAACGACCGGTTGGTTTAAAACCAATCGGTCGTTTTTATATGTTGTTTCATATATTACCTGCATGCTTCATTATTTAGTTCGCATCTGTTGAAGTTGCAGTCTCAGTCACGATTGCGGAACTGATCATAGCAGCATCAATCTGCATGAAATCGCGGTCGCTGATGTAATATTTATTTCCATCTTCAATAATTTCAACAGTTATAACTTGCGGGTCGGCATAACTCATATTTTCACAACCGGCATTCAGGATGTCAATCAAGCCCTGCGAGAATAATGTTTCGTAATCAGTGAGAGAATAATCGTTATAAGTTCCAGCCTTCACATCGTTGTTAAATGTGTCGACATAAGCAGTTACTTCAGAAGAGGTCTGTGCGAACAGGTTGATCGGGTAAATCGTGACATCTACCAGATAAACACTGCCGTCTTTTCTTGCTTTATCTACCTTGTAATTAACCTTGCTGTAAATATTTTTGGCAAGAGACTCGAACTGCTCCCGCATCTCTGGCGCATCGTCAATATTCACACTGTAATAGGTGAGGATATTGTCAGTGAGCAGGTCAATGTTTGCCTGATAAAGGGCATCTGCATCCTCCTGATTGGCACCGGACGCCGCAATGTAATCCTTGGTTGCACCAAGATAATTGATTGCGATCAAACTCTTGATGTAGGTCTGATACCGCTTCTCCACATTCGCTGTACATGCGGTTAATGAAAAAATTAACAGCATACAAATCGGCAAAAGAGAAAATCGTTTGTATTTTTTTGCATGAATTTTCATGAAAAAGTTCATTTAAAGATCACCTCGTAATAATTTTTATATGATTAAACATACCCTTAGTGTATCATAAAGTGAAAGCAAATATCAATACACACATACTTTTTATTGAACCTTTTAATGCGGTCCCGGAGTGAACCATTATCGTCAATTCAAACGTCCGTTAAAGTAATTTGTATATAGATTGTTAATCATAAATCCCGTGTAAAAAAATGATGCATAAACGAAGTTCTTATGATATAATTAAGAAACATATTGGATAATGGACATTCGAAAGGAGAATTGCAGAATGGATGTAACGTTGAAGACCACATCGTTTGGTGGATATGACAAGAAGGCAGTAGAAAATTATATAGACGAATTGACAGCAGAACACGAGAAAGAGGTTGCAGATTTAAAGGCAAACGTATTGAAGCTGTCAGAGACAGTAAAGAATCTCCACACGATGAGAGAGGTTAACTTGAACGAATCTTCCAGCACGATCGAGAACCTCAAGAAGGTAAACGATGAGCTGCAGGTAGAAGTGACACAGCTCCGTGACAAGATGGCAGCGTACGAGACAAGAGAAGAAGAGTCAGCGAGCCGTTACGAGTCAATTTCCAGAACTTTGCTGGAGGCACGTGAGAGTGCAGATGCATTGACAAAGCAGACACAGAAGGAGTGCGGGGAGCTGCGCGCAAAGACAGAGGAAGAATGCGACAGACTGACACAGGAGACAAGTGATGCCTGCCGTCAGATGTCAGAGGAGACAACCGCAGAGTGCCAGCGTATGCATGCAGAGACAGTTGCAGCCTGTGAGAGACTCGATGCAGAGACAAAGAGCAAATGTCAGGAGCGCAAGGAATCCACATATGCAGAGTGTGAGCGCGTGAAGCGTGAGACAAGAGAAGAGACAGACAACCTGCGTGCAGAGACGGAGAGCGCATGTCAGTCTTTGAACGATCATACAGAGGAAACCTGTGCAAATATGCGCGCAGAGGCAACTGCAGAGTGTGAGGAGATGCGGAATCAGGCAAGAACAGAGGCATACAATACACGTATGTCTGTGAAGCGTGAGTGCGAGAGTGTAAGCGAATATATGGCACAGATGAAAGCAGCACTTGATAATGTAGTTATTTCCGTAGACAATACGATTAAGGTTGCAGATCAGGCATTCCCTGAGATCAGCAACAATTAGTCCGATTCAGAAAGCAGTATAGACGGGGCTGTCGCACATTGCGTGTGACAGCCTTATTAGATACCGAGGCTTTACGATACGATAAGGGGGCGAGTGGCATGGTAATTGAAAACAAATACCTCAGAAAAGCGATTGAAAAGACAAAATATATTGTGCTTGTAAAACGATATATTATCGATATGCCGGGTTCCAGTCTGGTATATGTTTCACCGAACGCATCCGAGATTGGTATGAATGTCGAGATGCTGAATAAAGGAATGAAATTGTCCGAGGATTATATCTATCCGTCGGATCGTGAGATGGTAATGAAGACCATTCATAATGCGATTGACAATCGTGTTCAGGATTACGTGCACGAATATCGTATGGTTGGAGACGATGGGGTGCTTCGACAGGTGCGGGTCAATATCTGTATCGAAGTTGTGTCAGAAGAAGAAAATACATATGAAGTAGAGTTTTATATCCGCGATATCTCTGCGGAGAAGGAAGAAGAAAAACAGGCGGAGATCAAACGGGCGATTGAAGAGCCAAACAGACGCATGCAGATTTCGCCGACGGGATCCCTGGTAATCAGCAAGCTGGATAATCCGGGCATGATTCCGCAGATTCAGAAGATGGAAATGATCATGAGTGGATTTTCACAACTCACTAATTTGTATTCTGTGTTTGTTGATGAGAATGGCAAGGTGGAATCTACACCAGTCGGACCTGCGACGGATCTGGGTGATTTCTATGATCTGTTTGAGACGCCAACCTACAAAGAGTTTTTCAAAACGATGAAGGAAGAAGTACTGGCAGAGATGAAGCCACATATCTTTGACCGCGAGGAAGGCGGTTATGGAAAGCTGGCAATGGCACCGATCTTCGTCGGTGATAATTTGCAGGGGTTCTGGGTGCTTGGCTCTTATACACCGGATGAGACAGAGCATCTGGAGGAAATTTACGAGCTTCATTGGACGACAGCAGAACTGGTATCGGATTTCCTGCTGCAAAGCTATAATTCTATTGTGGAATCTGCGAAGTCACGTGGCGCGGGCAAGAAGCTGCGTGAGGAGCTTGCACGACAGAGCATTGTCAACAATGCATTGTCGAAGATCAACAGCAAATTAAGCGAAGATGTAGAACAGGTCATTGGCGAGACGTTGCGTGAGGTCGCGCTGCATATGGATTTGGACCGCATGTTCTTATATACATTTGACAAGGACAATCCAAAAGCATTCAGTCTGCGAAGTTATTTCGATGTATCCGGTGAGATGCCGAGTGACGATATATTGACTTTGCTTCCGGAGCGTTCGTATCTTGTGGTAGACGCGATCAAGCGCGGCAATGGCTGTTGTATGCTTGACCGTACCAATATGACACAGCGCGATGTAATCAACCTGATGCGGTATAATTTCCGGGCGGAGATCGCATATCCGATTTATCTGGAAGGAAGATTGTACGGTATTTTGATTTTTGCAGAGTCGAAATCGGAACGAATCTGGACAAAAGAAGAACTTCGTTTCTCACAGAGTATCTCTCTGCTGATCCAGAATATGCTGGAAAATGCAGATGGCGATGATAATGTGCGAAATGTGAATAAACATCTGATAGAAACATACAATAGTTTCCATGAGGGCATTTTTATCCGGGATCTGTACACGGGTTATGTATTCTTCTCCAACAAGGCACTCAATGACATGCTTGGGTATGATCTGACTGGTGGCGACAGCCGCAAGATCCTGAAGAATCTGCGCGATAAATTTGAGCATATGGATGGTGTCCGCAAGGATATTGCCGGACGGAAGATCACAAACTGGTGCAGCTATGTGCCAGCATTGGACGAGATCATGGATATCACGGAAGTGCCGATTGAATGGTTACAGGGAGGCGCTGCAACCATGATTATTATGAAAAAAGCTAAGGATAATTAGGAAATTTCCGATATATAGATAGGAGGAACAAGACGTGGCAAGTTCAGACATTGGAATCGACTTAGGAACCGCCAGTATATTAGTCTATGTCAAAGGAAAGGGCGTCGTATTGAAGGAGCCGTCCGTAGTTGCCTATGACAGAGATACCGAACAGATCATGGCAATCGGGGAAGAGGCAAGACTGATGCTCGGAAGAACACCTGGGAATATCGTTGCGGTGCGTCCGCTCAGACAGGGTGTTATCTCCGATTATAAAACGACAGAAAAGATGTTGAAATATTTTATCCAGAAGGCAGTGGGCAAGAGCTTCTTCGGTAGAAGACCACGTATTAGTGTATGTGTGCCATCCGGTGTTACGGATGTAGAGAAGCGTGCTGTTGAGGATGCGACCTATCAGGCGGGTGCCAGAGATGTCTATATCATTGAGGAGCCGGTTGCAGCCGCAATCGGAGCCGGTATTGACATTTCCAGACCATGCGGAAATATGATCGTAGATATCGGAGGCGGTACTTCGGATATCGCAGTTATTTCACTGGATGGCGTGGTTGTATCATCGTCCATCAAGGTAGCGGGCGATGATTTCGACGATGCGATCGTTCGTTTTATGCGGAAACGTCATAATCTGTTGATCGGTGAGCGTTCGGCAGAGGAGATCAAGATCAATATTGGAACCTGTTACAAACGACCAGAGAATATCTCCATGGATATCCGTGGACGAAATCTGGTAACCGGACTTCCAAAGACGGTAACGGTATCTTCGGATGAGACCGAGGAGGCGCTGCGCGAGGTGACATCCCAGATCGTGGATGCAGTACATTCGGTATTGGAGCGTACACCACCAGAGCTGGCAGCTGATATCGCAGACCGTGGAATCGTGTTGACTGGTGGCGGTGCATTGCTGCACGGACTCGAAGATCTGATCGAGGAGAACACCGGAATCACAACGATGACAGCCGAGGAACCACTGACTGCAGTGGCAATCGGTACAGGTAAGTATATTGAGTTTTTGAGTGAGCGAAAGTAGAAAGTAGGAAAACGATGGTAAGAGGGTTGTACACGGCATGGACCGGACTTCGCAACGAGGAAAAGAGAATGGATGTTGTGACAAACAACATGGCGAACGCGGACACGACCGGCTACAAAAAGGTGGACGTTACATCGCAGTCTTTTGACCGCCAGCTGGCAGTCAAGATTGACGATCCAACGATCGGACCGAACATAAAGCAGGGCATCGGCGGCGTGAACCTCGGCGTGAAGATCGGAGAGACGTATTATGATATGTCTCAGGGAAATTTCAGACAGACAGAAGACCAGTACAATTTGGCATTATCCGGCAGCGGATTTTTTACCATCAGCACAACAGACAAGAGTGGAACGACAACGACACGCTACACGCGCGATGGCGATTTCACTGTAACCAGGGACGGTTATCTTGTGACAAAGGATGGCGATTATGTGCTGGCGGAAGGCGGTAATCGTATACAGATTCCGAATGCAAATCTGGTCAAGATCAGCGTAAATCAGGCGGGAGAAATTTACTCTGGCAATACGTATGTTGCGAAATTGCAGTTGGTTGATTTTCAGAGCTACGACGCATTATCCAGCTATGGTGAGAATATGTACGAAGCCGTGGATGGCGCCGTACAGACACAGGCGGATGCAACAGTCAATCAGGGATATCTGGAAATGTCAAATGTCAATATGGTCACAGAGATGGTTGATATGATCGCGGTCACAAGAGCGTATGAGACAAATCAGAAGATGGTTCAGACGATCGACCAGACCTTGGACAAGGCAGTCAATGAAATCGGACGGTTATAGTGGAAGATAATAGGAGGTAGTAGCGTATGATGCGATCACTTTGGACGGCTGCATCCGGTATGCGGGCACAGCAGGTCAATGTAGATACAATTGCAAATAACGTAGCAAATATTAATACGATTGGTTATAAATCACAGCAGGCGAGCTTCAAGTCACTGCTGTATCAGAACCTGCAGTCGACATCGACGAACAATGCAGGCGAGAACAAGCCGGTTGCGGCAGAGGTAGGTCTTGGCAGCCGTGTGGCAGCGATTACAAGTACATTTACACAGGGAAACCTGACGCATGTGGAGAATCCGTTCAGTGTAGCGCTGGAAGGGGATGGTTTCTTCCAGATTCGCACGGAGAGTGGAGAATTGCAGTACACAAGAGATGGTTCGTTTGAAATCTCGCCGGTTGCAAATGGAAACATGCTTTGTACATCTGACGGAAATCCGGTTCTGGATGCATATGGAAATCAAATCATATTGCCATCTAATCGTGTGGCAACGGATCTGGTAGTTAATCAGGATGGCACTCTGGCATTCCCGGATGGTACAGGGAACCCAGCAGTGATTACAGATGCGAATGGACGTCCGGTCAAGTTTGGTATTTACCAGTTTAATAATCCGGCAGGTCTTTCCAAGGAAGGCAGCAACAATTATTCGGTAACCGTCGCAAGTGGCGCGGCAGTTGCGGAGAATGGAAATGCGGCAGTGAAGCAGACAAAGACGCATCAGTATTACACGGAGGCATCGAATGTCGATGTGGCAAATGAGATGGTTAACCTGATCGTGGCACAGCGTGCATACGAAATGAATTCCAAAGCAATTCAGGCATCCGACGAAATGATGCAACAGGCTAACGCTCTTCGTTAGGTAGAGGAAAGGTGACCTTATGGAAAACATCACAAACCTTACAAATAAAGATTATTCATCCTATGTGACACAGGCACAGACGAGCAACTTAACCAATCAGATCAAGAAATCAACCTCCTCGGAAGCAACTGATGAGGAGATGCTTGCGGCATGCAAGGAGTTTGAAGCATATCTGGTCGAGCAGGTGTATAAGCAGGTACAATCCACGATCAAGTCTGACAGCGACGAGGACGACAACCCATATGCAGACTACGCATATGACCTGCAGGCACAGCAGTATGCAAAGCTGGTCAGCGATCAGGGCAAGCTTGGTCTGGCACAGCAGTTATACGAATCCATGAAGAAACAGAACGCGGCAATCACGCCGGAGGAACTGCATGAGCAGGAACAGGCTGCGGCAACTACGCAGACACAAAATGCATAAAATACAAATAGGATCATGACATGATTAGAGAAGGCTACATAGAAAAAATCGTATATAAAAGCGACGAAACGGGCTATTGTGTGATGTCCGTGGAAGGCGAAGAAGGTGAAGAGATCTTCGTTGGCACCCTGCCGGGTGCCGGTGAAGGTCTCTATGTGATTGCAGAGGGAGAATACGTGAATCATCCGCAGTATGATATTCAGTTCAAATTCTCCTCCTGCGAGATTCAGATGCCGAAGGATACACTTGGAATCGAGCGGTATTTAGGCTCTGGTATCATCAAGGGCATTGGCGCCGTTTTGGCGAAGAAGATCGTCAAGAAATTCAAGGATGACACCCTTCGGATCATCGAGGAGGAACCAGAACGTCTTGCGGAGATCAGCGGAATTTCCGAGCGAAAGGCACAGGCGATTGCTACTTCGTACATGGAGAAGAAGGAATTTCAGGAGGTTGCCATTTTTCTGGCACAGTATGGAATTTCGGTGAATCTGGCAATTCGCATCTTCAATACATATGGAAATAAAGTTTATGATATCCTGCGCGGCAATCCATATAAGTTGGCGGAGGATATTTCCGGTATCGGATTCCGGATCGCGGATGATATCGCAAAGCGCATGGGAATTGCACAGGATTCTGAATTCCGTTTGCGGTCGGCTGTGCTGTATGTGCTGAATATGGCAGGCGGCGAAGGGCATATGTACCTGCCGAAACAGCTTTTGCTGCGTCGCTGTGTGGAATTGACGCGTGACACGGCGACGGATGTCGAGGGCATCTATGGACAGTCAGCACTTGGCTATGCAGAATACGCAGACGCGACAAGTGCGGAATCGGCGTACGAACAGACGGTTTTCCTGTTTGAACAGCAGTTGATGGAGCTGCTGATCGCAGGCAAGATCATGATCAAGCAGATCGATGAAGAAGATGTCGTCTATCTGGCATCGAATTATTATGTGGAGCTGAATTCTGCAAGACTGCTTACCGATCTGCAGCTTCGCTATGATATGGAACAGGACGAGCTGGAACGAGAAATTCAGAAGATTGAAAAAGAAGAAAAACTGACATTGGATGAGCTGCAGCGGGCAGCTGTAAAATCGGCGATCGAAGCCGGGGTGGCAGTTATTACCGGTGGTCCCGGAACCGGAAAAACGACGATCATCAATGTTATTATCAAATATTTCTCCAAGAAAGGTATGGAGATCAAGCTTTGTGCACCGACCGGGCGTGCAGCGAAGCGTATGACCGAGTCGACCGGATGGCCGGCACAGACGATTCATCGTCTGCTGGAAATCAGCGGTGCGATGGATGAGGACAGCAAAAATCAGGACGATCACGGCATGCATTTTTCACGAAATGCAGACAATCCACTCGAATGTGATGCGATCATCGTGGATGAGATGTCGATGGTTGATGCGTATATCTTTTATTCACTCGTGCAGGCGGTTCCATATGGAACGAGACTGATCTTCGTCGGGGATGTAAACCAGCTTCCTTCCGTGGGTGCCGGAAATGTGCTGAAGGATATTATCAATTCGGGCTGCTTCCCGGTTACGACGCTGAACAAGATCTTCCGGCAGGAGGATGGCAGTGACATCGTATTCAATGCGCATAAGATCCAGCGTGGCGAGCATCTGATCCTGACGAACAAGAGCAAGGACTTCTTCTTTATCCCACAGCGGACAGCATCGCAGATCATCGAGGAAGTACAGACACTCACGATGAAGAATCTGCCGAATTACTATGGATTTTCACCGCAGGAAATCCAGATCCTGTGTCCGATGCGGAAATACGAAGTCGGCGTGGAGAATATGAACCAGAAGCTGCAAAACCGTCTGAATCCGAAGGCGAAGGACAAGCCCGAGCATGTGCGTGGCGATGTGACCTTCCGAAAGGGCGACAAGGTCATGCAGATCAAGAATAATTACCAACAGGAGTGGAAGATTTACGGTGTTTCCAAGACAGGTACCGGCAGAGGCTATGTGCTGGATGAAGGTGTCGGTGTATTTAACGGAGATATGGGCGTGATTACCGATATCAGTGATTACGATGAGGAGCTGACAATCCTGTTTGACGACGGACGAGAGAGTGTTTATAACTATAAAGAGCTGGATCAGATCGAGCATGCATTTGCCGTGACGATTCATAAATCACAGGGTAGTGAGTATCCGGCAGTTATCATTCCGCTGCTTGGCGGAAACCGGAAACTGATGAACCGGAATCTGATTTACACAGCAATCACGCGTGCGAGACAGCTGGTTATTATCGTCGGTGATGTAAATTTGGTAAACCAGATGGTTGATAATTCCGAGGAGCAGAAGCGGTACACGTCGCTGGCACTTCGGTTAGAGGAGTTAAATGAGAGTATGGAATAAACTTGTGAATTGGATATATCCGCCGACCTGTCCGCTTTGTGGCGATGTGACAGGGAGACAGGCTGGACAGGTGTGTGACGAGTGCAGACCGATGATTGATTATCCGGCACAGCCAGTTTGTATGCGGTGTGGGTGCGAGATCACTGATGAGGAAGTGGAGCTGTGTGAGGATTGTACGCGGCATGCACGGACATATATACAGGGCTTTCCGGCGATGAAATACCAGTATCCACTTGATGAGAGTCTGGCGCGGTTCAAGTATCACAATCAGCGTGATTATGCAGCATTCTATGCAGGACAGATCGTGAAACGGCATGGACTCACATTGCAGAGTCTGGGGATTGATGCGCTGATTCCGATCCCAATCCATAAGCGCAAGCTGGAGAAGCGTGGTTACAATCAGGCGGAGCTTCTGGCAGATGCACTGGGAAAGAAGCTGGATATACCGGTCGAACGGGAACTGCTTGCACGCGTGGTCAATACGGAACCACAGAAAAGTCTGGACCCCGAGCACCGCGAGCAAAATTTAAAAAAGGCTTTTCAATGTATAGAAAAAAGTGTAAGCTATAAGAAAGTATTGTTGGTCGATGATATTTACACGACGGGGGCTACGATCGAGGCATGTACGAAGAGTCTGCATGCGGCGGGAATCCCGGATGTTTATTATACAAGTGTAGCAATCGGAACCGGAAGATGAAAGTGATATAGAGATTGTGTCAGAATAGATAGAGGGAGGAACAAATCATGGAACTGATGAATTGCAGAAACTGTAAGAAGTTATTTAATTATATTGCGGGCGAAAAGCTGTGCCCTGCATGTAAAGAAAAGCTGGAAGAGAAGTTTCAGAAAGTAAAGAAATATATCGAGGAGAATCCACGCGAGAATATCAATCAGGTAGCGGAAGCGTGTGATGTTACGATCAAGCAGATCAAATACTGGGTGCGCGAGGAACGTTTATCCTTTACCGATGATTCTCTGGTTGGTCTGGAATGTGAGCGCTGCGGCAAGATGATCCACAGCGGAAGATTCTGTAAGGAGTGTGCAGGCGGACTGGCAGATGCGATGACAAACGCTTACAAGCGGGAACGCCAGCAGGCGGTTCGGAAGAGTTCCGCTGGTAAGATGCGATTTCTTGACTAATCCAGTGGATGAAAAGCAGGCAGGGATTGCTTCTGTATAAAATACATAAAACAGAGAAGAGACATATGCACAAATGCTGGTGCATGTGTCTTTTTTTACATAAAAAGGGTTATGATACAGGGAAAACTTCCGATATTCATATTGAAGAATCGTAATTGCAGGAGACTGCGGCTTGCGAAAGATAAGAAAAAGGAGGGAGAAGCAATGAGAATAGGAACCTATAATATGATCAGTCAGATTTATGGCAACACAGGCACCAAGAAGACGAAGACTTCTGGAACAACCGGATCAGGAAGCTTTTTGGATCAGGTATCTTTCTCAAGCATGGGAAAAGATATGCAGACAGCAAAGACAGCACTGGGCAATACACCAGATGTCAGAGAGTCCAAGATTCAGGATCTGAAGCGCCGGATTGATAACGGCACATATGATGTGAGCGTGGATGATTTCGCACAGAAATTACTGGACAGTTACAGCAAGACAAATATCTAAAAGAGGATGCGACATGGCAAGTATAATTGAGAATCTGATTACGGAATTGAATGATGAGTATGCATTGTATGAGCAGCTTCTGCAGGTGTCGATGGAGAAGACGGGTGCGATTGTATCGAACAATCTTGACCGTCTGTCTGAGACAACCGAGAAGGAGCAGCGTCTGGCAGATGCGCTTGCAAGCGTGGAACACAGACGGCGCGAGACAATGACAAATGTAGCGAATATCTTAGGCAAACGACCAGATGATGTCAAGGTGATGGACGTTGTTACATTTCTGGAAGGACAGCCGGAATTCCATGATCCGCTGCTTGCGATCAACGAGAAGCTGGCGAAGCTTGCACGGAAGGTGCGGGAAGTAAACGGACATAATCAGAATCTGATTCAGGATGCACTTGAAATGATCGAGTATAACATCAATCTGATGCAGAATTTAAACCGGGCGCCGGAGACGGCAGAGTATTCGAAAGAGATGTTCAAGAGCAACGCTGCATATGCAGGCGGTGCCGATGTACCGGGCAGATTTGATGTACAGAATTAACGGGGATAAGGGAGTAAACGTATGGCAGGAACGATGGGACGGTTGTCCGTTGGCGTAACAGGACTTCAGACAAGTCAATATGCGTTAAATGCAACCGCACATAATTTAATAAATACACAGACTGAGGGCTATACCAGACAGCAGGTACTCCTGACAGACCAGTCATATAACAGAGTCGCAACGGACTCATATTATATCAATAACGTAGGTATGGGAGTTGTAACGGCGCAGATCCGACAGGTGCGCGACCAGTTTGCAGATGATACCTACCGCACAGAGAGCGGGCGTATGAGCTACTACAAGGCGCAGTATGAAACCGTCTCAGAGATAGAGAATTATTTCGGTGAGTTAGAGGGTAAGGATTTTAACACGACGTTAAACGATATGTGGACATCCATGCAGGAGCTGCAGAAGGAGTCGAACAGTATCGTAACGCGGAGCTCCTTTATCTCCAATGCACTCACCCTGATCGATCGTGTGCAGACGATACGTTCCAGTCTGATCGAGTATCAGCGGAATCTGAACACGGAGATCAAGGATCAGGTCAAGACAGTCAATGATCTTGCATCTACCATCTATGAACTCAACCAGCAGATCCGTGCGGTTGAGGCAGGAAATGTGGAAAAAGCAAATGACTTAAAGGACAAGCGGAATCAGGCACTTGATAAGCTTTCTTCTATTGTGAATTCCGAAGTTGTAAACAACGAAGACGGTACGGTAGAGGTGTATCTGGAAGGACATACACTGGTTACGCTTGGAAGAACCTACACACTGACGACACAGAAGGTGTGTGAGAATGAGAAATATCAGCAGAATTACGGATTCACAGGTTCTTCGACGGACTTCCTGATGCCGGTATGGGAGCAGGATGGCGATCCTTTGTTTAATATAAACCGGGTACCGACCGCGGACAGTAACAGCGATATCGGTTCTCTGAATGGTCTTATGATGTCGCGGGGTTATTTTATCAGTAACTACACGGACGTACCGACAAAGCCGACGAAACCGCTGGAGAAAGATTTTGCTAACAATGCGGATTATCAGACGGCGATGGCGCAGTACGAGCAGGACGTCAAAGATTATGTAAAAGATCTGGAATATTTTAATACGTATGTGGAACCATACACGATTACGAATCTGGAGGCACAGTTTGATGTGCTGATTCATGCGATGGTGACACAGATCAACGATACGTTGTGTCCGAACAAAACCGTGACGCTGGCAGATGGTTCTACCGTAAAGGTGTTGGACGAGGATACTGCAGGTATTGGCATGGGTTCAGGTAATGAGTATCCGGGCACCGAGTTGTTTACGCGAAACAGCGTGGAGCGGTACACGGAGCGTACACTGACGCTGGCAGATGGAACGACACAGACGTTCAAGGTATATAACGAAGAAAATCCGGACGATTTCTATTCGCTTTATACGATCGGAAACCTGAAGGTGAACGAGAAGCTGTTACAGAATCCGTCCCTGCTTCCACTCTCCCGTGTATCGGGTGAGGAGGCACAGACGATCGCAGATGAGTTGCTGGCACGGTGGAACGATAAGTTCGCAACGGTCAGTCCGAATTCTCTGGTGCAGTGCAATTACAAAGATTATTACAGCGGTATGATGGATGATCTGTCAGACCGTGGTTACACATACAAATCCATGATGGAAACCGGACAGCAGGCAGTGTCCGACGCCGAGAATACGAGACAGCAGCTGCTTGGCGTATCCTCTGATGAGGAGTTATCCAGCATGATCAAATTCCAGCATGCATATAATGCGTCCTCCCGATACATCAACACCGTATCCGAGATGATTGCTTATCTGATCGAGAAGCTGGGTGCATAAAAGAAACGATAATTCGCAATTGACAAAGAAGGAGTGGAAGCGATGCCATCTACATTTTTAGGACTCAATACAGGTCTTTCGGGACTGACATATTTCCAGACGGCGCTGAATACAACCGCGCACAATATATCCAATGCGGATACAAAAGGATATTCCAGACAGAACGTGCAGGCTTCCGCATCGGACGCCTTACGTCTGAACAAGACGTATGGTATGATGGGAACCGGTATTACCGCTTCAGCCGTAGAACGTCAGAGAAATGCATATTACGACACGAAATACTGGTCTGCAAATTCCAAGTACAGTCAGTACAATTCACAGCATGCCAATCTCGAACAGTTACAGACGTATATGAACGAAATGACTTCCGAGGCAGGCTATACAAAATGGATGGCAGAGATGTCCGATGCTATGCAGGATCTCTCGACAAAGCCAGCCGATTATACAACGCGAATCTCCTTTGCGCTTACGGCAGATTCTTTCACAGACATGGTGAATGAGCTTGCAAGCAATTTCCAATCGACGCAGAAGACGATCAACGATGAGGTTGAACTTGCAGTCAGCGAAGTGAACTCGCTTGCAAAGCAGATCTACGAGTTGACACAGGAGATTATCACAGTCGAATTAAAGGGTGGAAATGCAAACGACCTGCGTGATAAGCGGGGCGTATGTATCGACACATTATCCGAATATATCAATGTTGATGTGGACGAGCGAAGCATCATGTATGGTGTGGGAAATGATCAGGTCGAAGCAAATGCCAAGACTCTGACGATCCGTATTAATGGTGAAATCCTGGTCGATGAGCTTGGTTACAATGAACTGACCATAGTTCCACGGGAGCAGAAGGTGAACCAGAACGATCAGGATGGTCTGGTTGATATTTATTGGAAGAACGCGGATGATACTGCGGGAGAATTCTTCAATACGGCGAATACAACCGGAAGAATCGCAGGTCTGTTCAACATCCGTGACGGCAACAATGGTGAGGTATTTTCCGGAAAAACAACTGCTGTATCGGACAATCCACCGGAAGTGACAGTATCGCTTGCAGAGAGTGTTGCCATGAAAGATCTGAACATTCCAAGCGAGGGAACAATTACCCTGAACGGTAAAGATTATCTGTACGACGGCTGGACGGCCGAGTATGATGCAGCCGGAAAGCTGAATAACTTTACATTTAAAAATATGACGATGATTGATGAGAAGAATGCGGAAGTAACAGCTATCTTCCCGACAGGTATCGACGGACGTCAGGCACAGATTGGCGTCAAAAATATGACAAAGGGTATTCCGTATTATCAGGCAAAGTTAAACGAGCTGGTGCGTGTATTCTCCAAGTACATGAACGACCTGACAAGCGCGGGTGCCGATGCCGATGGAAATCCGGGACTTGATGCATTTACCGCACAGGCACCGGATGGACACGATTTCGTATTGAAGGGCAGCATGCAGGGAACTGGAACGATTTCTTCCGGCGACGACAGCTATTACCGTCTGAACGGACTGAACTGGGAGCTGAACCAGCAGTGGAAGACCGATCCGAAGAAGATTGTTGTGTCTTACAAGGAAGATATCGATCAGGGCAACATAGAGGCAAGGGGCATCTTAGAAAAGATGATGGCTGGACTGACGGATACATCGATGTTCCAGCAGGGTAATGTCTCACATTTCCTGCAGGCAATCACAACGAACATGGCGGTCGATACAAAGAAAAATGAGGTATTTGCAGCAAATCAGGATGATATCCGATACACGATTGATAACCAGAGAGCATCTATTTCCGGTGTCGATAAGAACGAGGAAGGTTCGAATCTGACGAAGTTCCAGGAACTGTACCGGCTGGCATCTAAGGTAATATCTGTATTGAATGAAGTATATGACAAACTGATTAACGAGACTGGTGTATAAGGCTGACGCCTTGGAGGTAGGAATATGAGAATTACAAATCAGATGATCTCCAATAACTCTCTGCGGAATATGCAGAAGACGATGGCAAATGTGGACAACCGCACAACGCAGATGGAGACGGGAAAGAAAATTACAAAGGCATCCGAAGATCCGGTTGTTGCTGTGCGTGCTTTAAAGCTTCGTACGATGGTAACGCAGCTGGAACAGTACAAGGATAAGAATATTGGTGATGCAGAGTCGTGGCTGAAGATTACGACAACCTCTCTGGACAACATCACTTCACGACTCGAAGATATCCAGAGCTATTGTACACAGGGCTCGACGGATTCGTTCAAAACCTCCGACCGAAGCGCGATCATTGATGTGTTAAAAGAGATGCAGGATATGATCAACAGTGAGGGAAATTCAACCTACGCTGGACGTTATATTTTCTCTGGCTATAAGACGGATCGTTCTCTGGCATTTAACGAGACAGAGGATATCAAGAAATATTCTTATAAGATCACACAGCATCTGAATGCGGATGATCTGGATATGAAAACGGTCGTATTAAACGGCGTGAACAATGAAGATGTAGATGGGATTCTGGCAGGCACAAGTACCTATGTAAAGCCGGACAAGGAACAGGTCTATCGCCTGAATCTGGCATATGAGGGCATTTCAAGTAAGGATAGTCAGGGCAATGCAGCACTTTCCCTGAAAGCACTGGACGCAAATGGTAACACGATCGATCTGAGTGGATTTACCCAGACGGTGAAGACAACGGCGGATGCAGATACGTATTATCAGGTTGGACCGGATGAAATCAACATCATCGAGGAGACCGGCGAGATTATCTTCGGTGAGAACGTGTATAACACACTCAAGCAGGCAGATGATATCGTAGTTGACTACGCGAAAAATAAATTTGAAGCAGGCGACCTCCGCCCGGAGCATTATTTTGACTGTACGCAGTACACCGAGCAGTCGGATGGCAGCATTAAGACTGTAGATTATGATACCTATGACCGGACACAGTCGATTTATTATGAAGTGAATTTCAGCCAGAGTATTCAGGTCAATACGGAAGGCAAAAATATTATCAACGATGATATGAGCAACAACATCAACGATCTGATCTATACGCTGCAGGAGTTAGATGCAGCGGAAAAGACAGAGAAGAAGTTAAAGAGTATGCTGGAGGACAACCAGTATGCATCGAATGATGATGCGGTAAAGCAGATTAACGCCATGCTGGAAGATATCAACGTTGAAATCGCAATCAAGAAAGAGACGATGCAGAAGACATTTGCGAAGAATATCACGAACTTCCAGGGCTATATGGATCAGGTATCTGCCATCCAGTCCGATGTCGGAAGCCGGATGACAAAACTTGACATGATCAGAACTCGCGTGACAGAACAGTACAGCACATTCAAGGAATTGAAGTCTGAAAATGAGGATGTGAGCACGGAAGAGGCAGCACTGAACTTCAAGGAGGCCAACGTCGTATATGAGGCAGCACTTGCGGCGACAAGCAATCTGGTCAGAGCATCGCTGATTGATTATTTGTAGAAAATAATTCCGTCATGCAAATAAGCAGCGAGACTGCTTGCAGGCGGAGCTGCTTATTTATATGACGGATAACAGACATAAGCATGTAGGGCGATAGCCCGGAATGCGCATGGCTGTTACGATTTCGAGAGTTCGAAGAACGGAGAAATCGTTATTATTGTATACATTATAATGAGGAACGATTTCTAATTTTTGAGGAGGGATAAAGCATGGTAGCAGAAACAAGATTATTTGGCACAGTCGACATCGCGGAGGACAAGATCCTGGAGTTCCCGATGGGATTGATCGGTTTTGAAAATTTAAAGAAATTTGCGATTATTTATGACAGCGACCGCGAGGTGCGTTCGAAGATCAGCTGGTTGCAGTCCATGGAGGAGCCTGCATTGGCACTTCCGATCATCCATCCATCTGAACTGATTGATGATTACGGTCCGATCGTGGAGGACGAGCTGATGAAGAATATCGGTGATCCTGCAGATGCGGATATTCTGATGTTTGTCACATTGTCGATTCCTTCGGACTTAACGAAGATGACAGCGAATCTGAAGGCACCGATCATCATCAACACAGAGGGCAGAAAAGCCATCCAGGTGATCGTGGAGAACGAAGATTACAAGGTGAAATTCAATGCCTACGAGGCAATCCAGAAAATGAAAGAAAAGGCAGGTGAGTAATATGTTAGCACTATCCAGAAAACAAGGCGAATCTATCGTGATAGGCAATAACATTGAGATCACTGTGCTCGAGGCGAAGGGCGATCAGGTCAAGATCGGTATCTCCGCACCGAAGAGCGTGCCTGTCTACCGCAAGGAAATCTACGCACAGATTCAGGAAGAAAACCGTGAAGCTGTGGCGAATCTCGACGTAGAAAGTTTGAAAAAACTCTTATAAAGTGGTAAAGTATGAGTGATTAGTTGACGATACAACTAATAGGAAACTATAGGCGTATGCCGTTCATGGATGGAAGGCATACAAGGTTCACGCAAGGAGGCGTATAGATTATGGGAATGGATGGAATCGGAGGCGTAGGAGCCTTAAATGTAAGTTCACAGACAAGAGTGACACGTCCGCAGTCTGAGACGGTGGATGTGAACACAGGCAGTACTGCCGGACAGCAACAGGTGCAGGCTGCGACTTTGCCACCGGTTTTTGGAAAAGGCAGTAGTGGCGATAATAATAGCAAGCTGGGCCAGCAGCAGGATCGTGGTGCGGTACAGACGGATCAGGAAGTTGCACCGGACAAGATCAAGGCAGCGGTCGATGATCTGAACAAGACAGTGAAACAGGCAAGTCCAATGCATCATACACAGCTCAGCTTCAAGTATCATGAGGATACAAACCGGATTTCCATCACCGTTACAGATAGTGACACCGATGAAGTTATCCGTGAGATTCCGCCGGAGAAGACACTCGATATGCTTGCAAAGGCATGGGAGATGGCAGGTCTTCTGGTTGATGAGAGAAGGTAGGGGGCGATACCCTGATTAGGAGGTATTTGTTATGGCAATGCGTATGACAGGCCTCGTATCCGGCATGGATACAGAGAGCATGGTAAAGGAACTGGTCAGCGCCAGCTCTGAAAAAGTAAATAAAATCAAACAGAAGAAGCAGGACGTCGAGTGGAAGAAAGAGATCTGGAGCGGATTAAATACGAAGATTTATAACTTCTACAAGACGCAGCTTTCTGCATTTAAGACGGTCAGCAACTATAAAACGAAGAAGGCAACGGCCAGTGATGAGACAAAGGTATCCGTCAAAGCCGGTTCCGGAGCGACAAATGGTACACATTCGGTTTCCGTCGAGCAGACAGCATCGTCAGCCTATCTGACCGGAGACAATATCAAGGCATATGGCAAGTCTTACACAACCTATAATGATGCCGGACTGTCTACGAAGTTTGCGGACATGGTAGATGCACAAGGGGCGAATCTAGGTCTTGCAGGTCAGAAGATTACGATCTCGGCAGGAAACGATGTGATTCCTGCTCTCGAACTTGAGCTTGGAGGAAGCGGAGATAACGGAGTCGAAAGCATCAGTGCATTGAATGCAAAGCTAAAAGCTACTTCCGGATATGAGAATCTTCAGGCGAGTCTTAAAGATGGTAAGCTTGTCTTTACAAATAGTTCAGAAAAGACACTGGATGATGGTACAAAGGCCGGGGAGATTTACACGATTGAAAGCGCAGCACTTGGTATGTCTGGAGAAGTTGGATATGAGAAGGGTGATGCGGACAGCAATACAATGAGTGCCGGCTTCACGGCAAAGGTAAAGCAGGACTTTACAAGTACCGATATCTCAACCTCGACCAAGCTTGCAGATCTGGGTATTAAGGTTGGAACAACATTCTCAGTCAATGGCAAGGATTTTGTTGTAGATGACAAGTCAACCATCAATGATTTCACGACAGCACTTTCTAAGATGGGTGTCTCTGCAAGCTTCGATGCATCCCATGGAAGATTTTATCTCAATGCGTCGAAGACCGGTGCTGCGAATGATTTCAATATCACATCCAGTGACAGCAGTGCATTGGAAGCTCTAGGACTTGGAAGCAAGGCAGAAAAGGTAGACGCAAGAGATGCGATTATCTACTATAACAATGTAAAATACACGAGTGACAGTAATACATTGACAGTCAACGGTCTTACGATCACAGCAAAGGCAAAGACAGACTCTGTAGTCAATGTCGAGGTTGCTGCGGATGTTGACAGTGCATATAACACAATCAAAAATTTCATCAAGTCATATAATGAACTGATTGACGAGATGAATAAATATTATAACGAAAAAGATGCCGGCTATGATGCCTTAACTGAGGATGAGAGAAGCAAGCTGTCCGATACGCAGATCGAGAAGTGGGAAGAGAAGGCAAAGCAGGGATTGCTGCGACGGGATTCTACATTGCAGACACTGCTTTCCGGCATGCGTACGACCTTGAATCAGGGCGTGCAGGTAACAATGGCAGATGGAAGTACGAAGACGATGACCTTGGCTTCCCTTGGTATCGTGACCGGTGATTATACAGAGAACGGCAAGCTTCATATCCTCGGTGATGAGGATGATGACCAGTACTCTTCTGAGACGAATACGTTGAAGAATCTGCTGGAAAGTGGAAGTGATATCGTAGGACAGGTGATCGGCGGAACTACGAGTACCTCTGGTGTTGGTACACAGATGTATGATTATCTGCGGAAATCCATGACACGTATCGAAGGTGTGCGAAGCACACAGACGTTCTACAATGACAAGACGCTGGATAGCGAGATCGATGATTATGATGATGACATCGATAAGTGGGATGAAAAGCTCCAGAATCTTGAAGATAAGTATTATGATCAGTTCTCGAAGATGGAATCTGCGATGGCAAAGCTGCAGAGTCAGCAGTCATATCTGTCATCCTTGTTCGGAAGTGCATCATAAATAGACGGAGGGGTTATATAAATGGCATATAACACAGCAGCAAAGGCATATGGAAACAACCGTATCGAGACAGCAACACCGGCAGAACTTACGTTGATGTTATACGAAGGCGCGGTTAAGTTCTGTAATATTGCAATTGTGGGACTTGAGAAGAACGACTATGAGAAAGTAAATACGAACATCCAGAAATGCCGGAATATTATCGTGGAACTGACATCGACGCTGAATATGAAATATCCGGTTGCCGAGGACTTCAAGCGTATGTATGATTATATCTTTGCACTTTTGACGGAGGCAAACATGAAGAAAGACATGGAGCTTCTGGAGAGAGCGTTAGAAGAGCTTCGTGGCATGCGGGATGTGTGGAAGGAAGTTATGACGAAAGCCAAAGGACCGCAGCTATCACTGAGCTAGGAGGTAAGATATGGATCAGACCGGAACTTATGTGAATATCATGCGTGAATCACTGGAACGGAAACAGCGATATCTGACAGAGATTTGGAAGCTTACAAATGAGCAGTCAGTGATTGCCACAGCGGAGAAGTTTGACGAGGAACAGTTTTCGGAGCTTGTTGAGAAGAAGGATGTTTTGATCGACAACCTCAATGAGATCGATAAAGGGTTTTCTTCTGTCTATGATCGTGTACGGATTGAGATCCAGCGGGATCCGGTGGTTTACAGAGATGAATTGCTTGCAATACAGAATCTGATTCGTACCTGTGTGGATCTCGGTATGCAGATCGAAGCCGTGGAGGAGCGGAACCGGGCAGTGATGGAACAGGTATTCTCCGCGAAATTCCAGGGCGTGCGCCAGATGAAACAGTCCAAAACAGTGGCAAACAAGTATTATAAGTCTATGGCAAACGGCATGGTGAATGACTCTTTGCTCTATGACAGAAAAAAATAAAAAAACTTTATAAAAAGGGTTAAGGATATAATTTCCAGTCCGATATATAAGGTGTAAGGAACAAACAAGACAAGTTCCTACAGATTCAACCAAGGTTACTACCCAGAACGGGTTCTAACATACATACTATTCACGGGGCGGTGCCCCAGTACTTCTCGCAAGGATGCGGGAATAAATTCAAGGAGGAATTATTATGGTAGTACAGCACAATTTGCAGGCAGCAAACACAAACAGAATGTTGGGCGCTAATGTTAAGGCAGTATCTAAGTCAACTGAGAAGTTGTCTTCCGGATATCAGGTTAACAGAGCAGCTGATGACGCAGCAGGTCTTTCCATCAGTGAGAAGATGAGAAACCAGATCAGAGGTATCAACCAGTCAGTTAAGAACGCTGAGGATGGCGTATCTCTTATCCAGACAGCAGAAGGAAACATGAGTGAGATCCACAGCATCCTTCAGCGTATGGGTGAGCTTGCTACAAAGGCAGCCAACGATGTAAACGCATCTGTAGATCGTAAGGCAATCCAGGATGAGATGGGCGAACTTGCAAAGGAGATCGATTCTATCTCTACAAAGGCTGCATTCAACGGTACAAAGCTTTTGAATGGTCACTTCTCTGGAAAGCAGCTTCAGGTTGGTGCCGTTAAGGGCGAGAACATGGAGATCACAATCAAGAAGATGAGTGCTTCTATCTTGTTTGGTGCGAAAGGTTCTGTAGTTGCAGGAAACACATCATCAGCTGGTAATGTGTTGAACATGTATACACATTCAAAGGCTTCAGAAGCTATGTCTCTTATCACTTCAGCTATCAAGGTTGTATCTGCTGCTAGATCTGAACTTGGTGCTAAGCAGAACAGACTTGAGTACACAATCGATAACCTCGAGAACTACTCAGAGAACCTGACATCTGCAGAATCACAGATTCGTGATACTGATATGGCTACAGAGATGACCAACTACACGAAGAATAACATTCTTCAGCAGGCTGCACAGTCCATGTTGGCTCAGGCAAATCAGTCTACACAGGGTGTACTTTCATTACTTCAGTAATTTCATATTATTGACAATTTATTGGCTGGCTCGCTTGCGAGTCAGCCATATTTTGTATAAGGAGGTTTTTATGGAACAGGAATTAATACAGGATACAAAAGAAACATTGCTTACGATTGCAGATATCTTATATCAGGGGCGTGTATCGGATGGGATAGCTGCGATGAATGGTGTGATTCCAAACTTATCGCTAATTGCGTCAGGTATCCAGGATGAGGCATTGCAACAGCGGTTAATTACGGATGCGTTGTCACCGATTTTGTCAGCGATGGAAGAAGAGGATGGTACGTTGCTTGCGGATTTGATTACGTACGAGTTGGTAGAGTTATTAGATATATTGTAAAGATGCAGGGATGTAAGAGGGTATAAAATGAACACTATATACGAGAACAATTTAAAAGCATTAAAACAAAAAAATGAAAAATTATGGGAGGCATTTTATACCTATGCGAAGCAACAGAAGGAAAGTCGGGCTTTTACTGCGGTAGCGAAAAACGGGGAAGTTATTATTGGGTATCATGGTAAGGATCGGGACTTTAATTTGAATTCTACGTACAATCCATCTAAAGAAGCAGAAAAACTTATGGCGGAGTATGATACAATTCCAGATAATGCGTTTTTGTGTATGTATGGGTTAGCAAATGGTATATTTGCAAAAAGATTTTTGGAGTGTAATCCGCATGGAAATGCGATTTATGTATATGAGCCAGATCTGGACATATTTATGACTGCAATGCAGGAGATTGATCTGACAGAACTGTTAAATAATAATCGTTTTTTCATAGCGGTAGAGTCATTGAATACCGATGATTTTGGCGATTTTTTACTTAGTTATATCAGCGAAATAAATGAATTAACGAATCGATATATGGCGCTTCCAATCTATCAGACACGATTCCCGGAAGGCTATGATCGATATAAACAGATAATAAAGGATAAATACGAATATTATAGAATACAGACAAATACGTTGATCAAAGTGGGTAAACAAATTGGTCTTGCCAGTATTTCTAACATGCGATTTCTTCCAAATTGTCGGAGTGGCGCAGACTATAAAGATTACTTTCCGGAGGATGTACCGGCGATCATTGTAGCGGCAGGACCGTCATTGCAAAAGAATGTGGATCTGTTGAAGAAAGCGAAGGGAAAAGCAATTACGATCGTAGTGGATTCGGCAATCAATACAGTCATGGCACATGGGGTTATGCCTGATTTTGTAATTACGGTCGATACGAACAAAGAATTAAAGAATTTTACGGCAGAAGGACTTGCGGATGTATTTTTTCTTGCAGATGCTACTGCAAATACAGCCGTGTTGGATATGGTAAAACCAAAAAATCTGGTGTTTTATTCTACGGATTCTGGAACATGGAGCCGGATGTTTTCGGATGCCGGAAGTTCACTTGGAGAGATTTTTGCGGGCGGATCAGTTGCGCTGGATGCAATGGCGCTTGCGATAGATTGGGGATTTAAACGAATCATTATGATCGGACAGGATCTGGCAATGACGGGAAATAAACAGTATGCCGATGGTGAGAATTTGAATCAGAATACATCGTTTAACAGTCCGACCTTATATGTGAAAGATATTTATGGAAACGATGTGCTGACGAAGAAGGATTATTATACATTTATTCGCAGTATTGAAGATCTGGCATATCGGAATCCTGATATAGATTTTATAGATGCGACAGAGGGTGGAGCATTGAAAAGGCATACTCGAATTATGACGTTGCAACAGGCAATTGATCAATATTGCAAAAATGTTTACAACATAACAGAGATGATAGAAGCGATCCCTCGACGTTTTGCAACAAATGGAAATGAGCTTGTAAAACAGGAACTACAAAAGATGAAAGAAAATATAGAACTGCTTATAACTCGGATGCGGGAGGGCGCAGAGGTTTGTGATAAGGCAGCGTATATGTTAGAGCATAAACAGTATGACAAAGATAAATTACGGAAGATAAATGAAAAAATTCGAATTTTGGATGAATGGTATGCGGACATGGAGGAGCATAAGCTGATAAAAAAAATAACATGTCAGGCAAATCATGATTATGAGACAACAATATATCTGACCGAAAAGGACAGTGTTGCAGAATCAATCCGTATATATAAAAATAGTGCGAAGTTATATATTGGCATTGCTGATGGCGTTGCGGATATTATAAAAACGATTGAACAATGCGAAAAAGAAATATAGGCATTTGACTAAATGGAGGGTGCGCAGTGGGAGATATACAGAAGATTTTGATGATTCAGGGAGAGTCGCAATATGATGCAATCTCTTGTTTTATGAATGATCTTGCAGATGGTTTTCGCCAACTTGGGTGTCGAGTGGATATTTTGGGTGGTATCACAAAGGATGCATTAGATCGAACGATCTATTTCGAAGAGTATGATGTAGTCTTGTCCTTTTTTGGGATCACCTCTGTATTGTATGATGCAATCAATCGAAATCCCAACACATTATTTTTCTTGTTTCTAGTGGATCATCCATATTATAGATATGACTGGCTGGCCGAGCAACATAGAAATTTGATTGTGTCCTGTATTGATAGAAATCATTGTAATTTTTTACAGAAATACTATAAGAACATTGATGCGGTGCAGTTTGTGCCACACGGAGGAAATTTATCAGAGAAACCTCCGAAGCCGTTTGCTGATCGGGAGATAGATGTTGCTTTTTTTGGTACATGCAGCGCTTCAAATGAATACAAATCAATTGTGGATCAAATGTCGGAAGACATTATGAAAATCATGGATGCTACAATTGCGCGTGTTATGCAGGGGGAATGCATACCGGCAGAGGAAATTCTAATACAGGAACTTCGATCCGGAGGGATTGAACTTTCAGAAGCACAGTTATTGGAATTGTTTGTAGTACTTGCGTTTGCGGATACATATATTCGTGCGAAACAGCGGGAAAAACTAATACTACATTTGGCAAAGTCAGGACTGGAAGTGCATGTCTATGGAAACGGCTGGGAGAAAGACGAATTGGCGCAGTATGAAAATATAAAGCGTCATGGCGCAGTTTCTTATACAGAAGCACTGGATATTATGACAAACACAAAAATCGTGATCAATAAGATGCCATTATTCTTAGACGGCTCACATGAACGGGTGTTTACTGCGATGTTGAACGGGGCTGTTTGCTGTACCGATGAAAGTGGGTATTGGAAGCAGGAATTCATAGATGGAGAAAGTATATGTTTTTATGATTTTCAAGATTTGGATAATCTCGAAAACATAATAAAAGAATTACTTTTAAATCTGGATAAAGCAGGAAAGATTGCTCAAAACGGATATGATATTGCAATCCATAAACATCAGTGGAAAAACCGGGCGGAACAGATTCTGGAAATATGTAACAAGGTGTCCCGTATTGAGGATATAAACTATGTATTGCCGGGTACGAAAAACGCGTACGCATTTAACCGATTTCTTGATTATGCCAATGATAAAGATATAGAGATGCTTGTTCAGAAAACAAGGATGTATGAAAATAAGCTTCAATACCAGAAGAATGTGTATCATGCAATGGAGACCTATTATCAAAAGAATTACAGAGAGTCCATGAATCATGCAATTGTGAACAGAATCACGAGTGTTAAACATGCGTTGGGCGAATATGCATGGTTGTATGGACAATGTGAAGATAATTTGTCAAAATGTACACTTGCGGGACTGTTGAATTATTGGATCAGTATGGAATATCGACATGTGAAAGATGTCGCAGATCATAGATATAAAGCGTATGCAGATTGGGACATATTAGATATGGAAGAATTCTCTCAGGCAGTATTTCTGGGAGCGGAGCAGGCGGATAGTATTCAGGCAGTTGTTGATTATAACTATGATTTGTTAGATGCGATCGAGGTTTTTGCGCCAAATCAAATGACAAAGGAAAGAATTTGTGGTGCACTTCATTCATCGGATATGGAAGTTATGGTTTGCGAACCGGATATACTAAAAACAATCAATTTGGATGAGGTTTTTGATTCAAGGGTCAGATTTATTGCGCTCATGGGTGCCAGATATGCAGAAGAGATTATCAGAAATATGGAACAGCATATTCGAGCAAATAAACCGCAGTTGGCGATCCGAGTAAGTGTAGAGTATGACAACTTATGGAAACTGCCGAATGTATTATATGATTTTCGGGAAGATTACCGTCTTTATATACGGTATTATGATGATGGAATTGTGAATGATACTTGTGTGCTTTATGCGGTTTAGAAACAGAGTTGAGGTGTTTATATGGAATTTTCACACGAATATTTTGATGATGAGGTACGAGAAGATTTTTATGTATCTGGATTGATGAAGCGTTTGTGGGCAGCAAATCTTGAAGTTATTTCGGATGTTGCGAAAGTGTGCGATAAATATAATATTCGGTGGTTTGCAGACTATGGAACATTGCTTGGTGCTGTTCGTCATGGTGGATGTATTCCGTGGGATGATGATTTTGATATCTGCATGTTGAGAGGCGATTACATGAGGTTTTTGGAAGTGGCAGAAAAGGAATTGCCGCAGAATTATTCGGTGTTAAATTGCCACAATGAATATGAGGACTTGCTTACACGGGTTATCAATACCCGACATCCAACTTTTGAAGAAGATATTTTACAAAGATATCATCAATGTTATCTGGGGGCAGGTATTGACATTTTTCCGCTTGATTATATGGCGCCAACAAAGAAAGAACAGGAGGCACATAAGACATTACTTCGAGCAATCTTAAGCTTTGAACCGATATTGTCAGATGAGAATCTGGATCAGGCAATGCTGGATCAGGTGTTATCACAGCTGGAACAATTATGTGGTGTGAAGTTTGACCGGCAAGGGAAGCTTATAAAGCAGATGTATGAAGCAACAGAGGGTGTGTGTGCACTATATGGACCAGAGCAGGCAGATACCGTTATGCTTGCTCCAATCTGGGCGAAATACGGGGTAAAGACATATCCGTTGACTTGTTTTCAGCATGCAATCAAGGTGAGATTTGAGAATATTGATATCTGGATATCTGCAGAATATGACAAGATGTTACAAAACGAATATGGCGATTATATGCGGATTATTAAGGGTGGAGCATCTCATGACTATCCTTGCTTTGCGGAACAGGAAGCGTATGTGCGGGAGCATCTGCCAAAGTATCCGTTTGAATATACGTTTGATAAAAAGGATATAGAAACGGAAGAACGTCTGACGGATAGTCGCTCACAGGAACGCGTACGGGGTATTTTAAATTATGATAATCGTGTACAAATCCAGATACAACGGGAAGTTTTGATTTTGCCGTATCGTGCTTCCTCGTGGAAGAATATCGAAGCTGTGTGGAGACAGGAATGCGCGGATAAAACCTGTCATGTGACGGTGATCTTGCCGCCATATTATGAGAAGACAGCATTGGGTGGATTTGGCGAAATGCATGATGAAAGTGGGTTATTGCCTGATTATGTAGAGGTAACACCATACGATGCATATGATTTTGAACATATGCTGCCGGATGTGATCTATACGCAGAATCCATATGATGAATGTAATTATACGACAAGCGTGCATCCGTTTTTCTATGCAAGAAATCTGAAGAAATATACGGACAAGCTTGTCTATATTCCGTGGTTTACAATGCGGGATGTAAATGTGGATAACGGAAAAGTCAACCAGACGATGAAGTATTTCTGTACAGTTCCGGGTGTTGTTCTTGCGGATGAGGTATGGATGCCATCCGAGTCTGCAAAGGAAGCGTATGTCAGAAAATTGACAGCATTTGCTGGGGAAGATACAAAATGTGTATGGGAAGATAAAATTCACGTGCATGAGGTTCCTGTATGCAGTTTAGATTATTCAAACATATTTGAAAAATTGCCAATTACGTGGAAGCAAATCATACAGTCGGGAAATACAATACGAAAGCAGATCATATTATATGATATATCTGCGGCAACCTTTGTTCAGGGAAGGAAGCTTGCACTGCAGAAATTGAAAGAAACATTAAAGTTCTTTGAGGAAAAACGAGAAGATATCGCACTAATTTGGCGACGTAATACTGTGACAGAGGATGTACTGTCAGCTTTGGAACCGGAAATGTACGAGCAGTATAAAGAAATCGTGGAGGAGTATAAAAAGGCTGCGTGGGGGATCTTTGACGAAGATTTTTCCTATCAACAGGAAGCGGAGCTTGCAGATGCTTATTGCGGGGATGCTGGGTATGTGTCGCGCTATGTGGAGACACTTGAAAAACCAGTATTGCTACAGAAAATGGGAATTTCCAGAAATGTGGATGGGCAGCCACTTGTTCAAATGCTGAAAAATGAAGAAGGAAATTATCCGTATCATATTCGGGCGTATGCAATTGTGGATGATAGTATGTATTTCATTCCGGATGAGATGAATCTGCTCTGTACGATGCGACTCGAAGAGGGAACGGTTACGATTCTGAGCAGCATCCCGGAGGAAAAAATCAACCAGACGGGACTTTCGTTGAAGCTGGAATGCTATGATGGGAAAATCATCGTGACTCCATACATGGCAAAGACAATATGGAGCTATGATATTCAGTCTGGGCGTTGGCAGAAGATCGGAATTCGGAATGAAGAACAGGAATGTAAGTTTGTTTCTTCGGTTATATACAGAGATAAACTATATCTTATCCCTGCGCTTTATAAGTACATTGTACGTGTGAATCTAAAGACATATAGCGTTGCATATTTGGAACACATCTATGCGGAGTATGCAGCATTATCTTCTGAAGAAGCATGTCGCTTTGCTTGTAATTATGCCAGATGCAGGGATGTGTTATATATAGCAGAACAGCAGACGAATCTTATGTTACGGTTTGAACTTGCAACTGAGAAATATACATGGCTTCAGATTGGAAATCCGGGACAGATTTGGTTGGCAAGTGCATGGGATGGGATCTATTTTTATTTTGTGCCATTGACGCAAGACCGTTTATTACGATGGGACGGGAATGATGAATATGTGGAATATAATCTTCCAGAGAACTGCAAATATGATCAATATGGTCCGGTTAATGCCAATATTATAGATGGTAAGCTTGTACTGCAGGGACGTGATTGTGATACGATTCTGTATGACTTAAAAGATATGTCCTGTCATACCGAGCCAGTACGATATACTCGCGCGTATAAAATCCGGGAGGATTTTTATACGGGACATGATATGGCTGCGGATAGATTTGTCATACAGGATGGATCTAAGAGATTGGAATATAATTGTGCATTTAATCCGGATGTGTTGAAAAAGTACCTGCGGGATGCAAGGAGAGCAGGAAAGATAGGACTTTCAAAGGAAGCAATCAAAGAAGACGATACGATTGGAATCCAGTATTTTGTAGATTGTCTCTGTCAGGCGCATGGAGGAATGCAGGGAGAAATCGATAAGAAAACAATCGTATTTCTTCCATACAAAGCAAGTATGTGGGATAGTCTGGAAAGCATCTGGCTGGCAGCAAAGGAAGATCCTCGGTGTGAATGCTATGTTGTACCAATCCCATATTATGACAAGGATTCGCACGGAAGGCTCACAACCTATCATTACGAAGGTGCACAATTCCCAGAGTATGTGCCGGTTACGGATTATCGAGACTTTGATCTGGCGAGCCGAAATGCAGATATCATTTACATACATAATCCGTATGATGATGGGAATCATGTGACAAGTGTGGATCCGGATTATTATTCTGCGAGATTAAAGGCATATACCGATAAGCTGGTATATGTACCGTATTATGCAACCTCGGGTGGGATGAGTGAGGCACAGTCACTGTGCAAGGCATATCTGTCAGCGGATTATATTATTGTGCAGGCAGAGGGGCATAAGGATTATTTCGATGCAGGTATCCCAAGGGAGAAGCTTCTGGCACTTGGGTCTCCGAAGTTTGACCGGGTTGTGAAGCTATGTGAGAATCCACCGGAAGTGTCCGAAGACTGGAAGGACAAGATGACTGGAAAAACCGTGTATTTCTTCAACACCAGCCTGGGCGGTATGCTGGCAGATACAGATGCGTTCCTGAAGAAGCTTCGGTATGTATTTGATTGCTTTGCAGGAAGGAAGGATGCCTGCCTGTTATGGCGCCCGCATCCGCTTCTGGATGAGACATTTACGACAGCAAGAAGTCAGTACAAAGAGGAATATGAGCGGTTGAAGCAGAATTTCCTGTCAGCGGATTGGGGAATCTATGATACAACACCGGATATTGAGAAGACGATTGCGATGAGCGATTGTTATATCGGAGATGCAGGAACTTCCGTGACTGCCCTCTTCGGAATCGCAGGGAAACCGGTGTATCTGCTCGATAATTATATTCACAGAGAACCGGCGGACGAAGATTGGAGCAAGGAGATGATCACACCATATCATCCACAGGGACAGGATGCATGGAAAGTGGAACCAGGCAATCAGCTGTATCATCTGGAGAAAGGCATCTATCGATTCTATTGTAACCTTTCAGAATACACATCCGGTGGTTATTATCGGATGGCGGTTGAACATGGGGAATATGTATATGTATTCCCAGCAAATGCACAGGAGATTCTGGTAATTGATGACAAACGAAATATTACACGGATTAAATTAGAGCAGAAAATCAGTCAGCCGGGCGCATTTGCGAATGTATGGTTTGAAGGGAACTATGCATTTTTAATCCCATATAAATATCCGTATATTGTACGGTTTGATATGGATATGCAGGCAATCGACTATGTCGATGGCTGTCAGGAATTCTTTGTATCAAACCATGCAGGGTCAGACCGGATCGGCGGCAACGGAATCTGGAACGGATATCTGATGTTGGCGAATCCTGCTGATAACCGGGTTGTTGCAATCGATTGTGAGACATTGGAATTACAGGTATTGTTGGTTGATGCGAGATACTATCGAGGAGCCTGTGCGCTGCAGTCGGATGGCGATACGATATGGCTGTTTCCGTATACAGGAACGAATGTCGTACAGTGGAATCCGATGACAGGAGAAACAGTTACCCATAACTGCCGTGTGCCGGGATTTGTCTGCAATCAGTATCCAACAGGCAAGACGTGCATGGAACGCGCGTTTGGAAGCATGGCACGCAGAGAAAACCAGGTTGTGCTGGCACCGGTCTCGGGAAATCAATTTGTGTTTATCGATACAGAAACAGGCGAAGTAAAACCATTTCATACGGAGTTAGATCTTGCATTCCGGGAAGATCAGAGCTATTGCATGTCTGGAGGAAATGGTAGATTTGTGCGTAGGCTTGACGAAACACATGCATTATTCTATCATGAACCTATGAGAAAACTGTATCGTATGAATCTTCTGGATGGCAGTGTAGAAGAAGAGGCTATCGCTTATGAACAATCGGATGTATGGCTGCATGCACCAGGCTATGCGAAGTTATCCAAATGGGTTCGGTATGGTTGTGAGGAACGTGCGATTTGCAGTCTGCCGCAGATGCTGGAGAATCAGGGTGCAGGAGATTCGTTCGACCGGAAGGCATGTCTGGAAGCATATGGTGAGATTGCGATGTATGCGGATGGCAGGAGTGGACAGAAGATTCATGCGTCTATGATGGATGAGTTGTGTGAGTAGAAGCATATATAAAAACTTTGTATGCAGAGGAGAAGGCATATGACAAAAGTAATTACATACGGAACCTTTGATCTGTTCCATGAGGGACATTACCGGCTGTTGCAACGCGCAAAAGCGTTGGGGGACTATCTGATCGTCGGGGTGACAACCGAGGAATATGACAAGGCACGAGGAAAATTAAATGTAGTGGATTCTCTGGTGACCCGGATAGAGAATGTGCGGAAATCCGGGTTTGCAGATGAGATTATCATAGAAGAGGCACCGGGTCAGAAATTTACAGATATCAAGAAATATAATATTGATATATTTACGGTTGGATCAGACTGGGTGGGAAGCTTTGACTATCTGAAGGATTACTGCAAGGTTGTGTATCTGGATCGTACGAAAGATATCTCGAGTACGATGCTCCGGCAGGAGAACAGCCATATCCAGCGGATCGGCATCATCGGAACCGGGCGGATTGCTTCACGCTTTGTTGTCGAATCGAAGCTGGTAAGTGGTGTGAGTATACAGGGGGTGTATAATCCGCATGAGGAGAGTATGCGCGCGTTTGCCGATCACTGGCAGATCAATGGTTATATGGATTTTGCCTCGTTCTATGAGAATGTCGATGTTGTCTATATTGCCACGCCACATGAGACACATTATGCATATATCAAAGACGCGCTCTTACATGAAAAACATGTGATCTGTGAGAAGCCGATGGTGCTGAAAAAGGAACAGGCAGAGGCGCTTTTTGGGCTTGCAAAAGAAAAGGGACTGATCCTGTTCGAAGGGGTAAAAACGGCGTATTGTCCCGGATTTCATAAGCTGCTTGGAATCGCTGCCAGTGGAAGCATCGGCGCGATCCGGAATATTGAAGCCTGCTTTACGAAACTGGAGAAACCGGATACAAGAGAATTGACAGACGCTGTGTATGGCGGAAGCTTCACGGAGCTTGGCAGTTATATTATGCTTCCTGTATTAAAACTATTAGGAGAAGCATATACGAATTATCGTTTTGAGAGCTTGCGTGGTGAGAATGGATTGGATGTATTTACGAAGTTGAGTTTTACATATCCACATGCACTGGCAACACTTACATGTGGTCTGGGCGTAAAGTCCGAGGGACGTCTGTTGATCTCTGGCACAAAGGGATATATTGTGGCAGAGGCACCATGGTGGAAGACGACATATTTCGAGGTACATTATGAGGATGCATCCCATGTACAGAAGTATTCGGATACTTATCTGGGAGATGGTCTTCGCTACGAGATCAGTGATTTCCTGACGAAGCTTCGTGGGAATGAAAGCAGCAACTTCAAGCTGACAGCAGAGGAATCAATCTTTATGGCAGATATGATGGAGAAGTTCCTGATGGAACAGGGACGAAAAATATAGGAGGCATTCTATGAAGATATGGGCACATAGAGGCTGTAGTCAGAACTACCCGGAGAATACAATGACGGCTTTCAAGAAGGCGTGTGCAATTCCGGGGCTTGCGGGAATCGAGACTGATATTCAGATATCGAAGGATGGTCATCTGATGGTGTTCCATGATGAACGGGTGGAGCGCACGACAGATGGAACCGGATTCCTACGCGATTATACATATGAAGAACTGAGGCACCTGCGAATCGATGCCGGGGATGGAAAGAACGAGCGGATTCCGTGTATCGAAGAACTATTGGACCTGCTTCAGGATAAAGTGCATGAGGATGCCGCATTCAAGTTAAATATTGAATTGAAGAACTCCGTATATCCATATCCGGGTATGGAAGAGAAGATAGTAGATTTAGTTCGAAAAAGTGGATTGCAGAAACATATCGTGTATTCGACATTTTACGCAAAATCATTGGAGAAATTATCGGGGATTGATCCGGAAGCAGAGCTTGGAATCCTGGATGTGCATGTATCCGATTGCCTGTATAAGATCAAAGGAGGGTGTAAAGCGGTGGCGGTGCATCCATTCTGGAGAGGGATCGATGTTCCGAAAGAGGAATTGAATGGAATTACCGTTCGTGCATGGATGTCCGGACATCTGTATCCAGAGAAGCCGACGGGAACCAGATTGGATTTTAAACCATTAGAGGAACAGGGGATTACGGATATCATATTGAACGAACCGGAAGTGTATCTGTAATTTGTCATCGGAATGCAAGTATGAAATAGTGGAAACCGATTGAAATTAGCGAAAATAACTAAATATTTTAATGGCGATATCCGATATAATATGTGAGATATTACGTGTAATGTGAGCAAAACGGAATTTGCTCTTGTGCGAACGGAGTCGCGGATACAGAAGAAGTTAGGAAAACAGTAGACCCTCGCATAGTATTATGCGGGGGTTTTTGTAGTAGGGGGTTAAAGCGTGATACAACTAACACCAGAACAACTAAGAGAACTGCAATTTGTAGAATTAGAAATATTAATAGAAATTGACAGAATTTGCAAAAAAAACCATATTAGATACTCTTTGACGGGTGGCACATTGTTAGGGGCAGTTCGACATGGAGGGTTTATTCCTTGGGATGATGATGCAGATGTATCAATGCTGAGGAGCGAATATAGAAAGTTTCAAAAAGCATGTAAGACAGATTTAGATAAGAGTAGGTTTTATTTTCAAGACATTGATAATACTCTGGGATATCGTTGGGGATATGGGAAGGTAAGGAGAAAAGATAGTCTGTTTCTAAGAGAACATCAAGAAGATATGCCTTATGAGCAGGGTGTATTTGTAGATGTGTTTCCGAGAGATGCAGTACCGGATAATAAGGTTTTAAGGAAAATGCATTCATTTGCATGTTACTGTGTACGAAAAAGTATGTGGTCTGCAGTAGGGAGAAAAGTATCGCAAGGAAGAATTATGAGGCTATGGTATACCATAGTGTATGCCTTAACGAAAAATAATATAACAAAGATTTACCATTTTTTAATAAAAATAAGCAGTAATAAAAAAACGGAATATGTGAGGGCATTAACATTTCCTTTGCCGAATAAACAAATTGGTTATAAAAGGGAATGGTACAGGCAGTATGATAAAATAGAATTTGAAGGATATAGATTTCAGGTTGAAAAATCATATTTGGAATGGCTGAAAAGCGAATTTGGAGATTATATGAGTTTACCGCCTGTGGAAAAAAGGAAAACTCATCCTGTATCAAAAATAAAATTGCCAGAGAGGAAAAATGTATGAATATAGCATTGTTAACAGCAGCCGGAAAGGGTACACGGATGCATATGGATATACCAAAACAATTTTTGCATATAAACAATAAACCGGTTATTCTTTATACAATGGAGGCATTTCAAATACATCCACAGATTGATGCAATCATTGTTGTAACTCTGGATGCGTGGAAAGACATGATTTGGGCATATGCAAAACAATATCATATTGATAAATTGAAATGGATTGTCACAGGGGGAGATTCTGGACAGGACTCTATTCAGTTGGGGTTAAAAAAATTGGAGAGAGAATGCAGTTTAGATGACGTAGTTATGATTCATGATGGAAATCGACCATTGATTTCAGATGAAATTATTTCGGATAGTTTAGCAACCTATAAAAAGTATGGTAGTGCAGTTGCGGCGATTCCGTGTGTTGAAGCTATTTATAAAAGTAGTGATGGTGAGACGTCAGATATGGCATTGGATAGACAGGAGTTGTTTCGTACACAAACACCACATACTTATACTTTGGAAAAGCTTTTATGGGCACATGAAATGGCACAGAAAAGGAATATAATGAACACAACGGCGACATGTACATTAATGTCGGCATTAGGGGAAAAAATATATTTCTCCAGAGGAGCAGAAAAAAATTTAAAGATAACTACAAAAGAAGATGTAGAAATATTTGAGGCGTTGTTAAAAACAAATTAGGAAGTATACAGCACTTGTTTGATATATTGTAAACAGGTGATTAATTACGAGGCGAAGACAATGAATCTGATGGAAATAAATGCTTGTATATTAGAAGAACTAATGGATAAAAAAATCATACTATGTGTGAATGTCAAAGGATATTTCCAGGAATTGGATAAAAAGTATCATGTCTTGAATCGAGTAGCCTTTGTTGTAGATAATTATGATAGAAAACAAGGATATACAGAGTGTGAAGGGTATAGATTTCCTGTGTATAGCTTTGATTATCTGAATAATATAAATATTGATGATTATTTAATTCTTATTACAAGTGAGTATTATGAAGAGGTATACCGACAGATAAAGGGTATGTTTCCGGATCATATAAATACCACGATATATCATTATGCTGATGCGAGAATTCATTATTATAATTATTTTAGTATATTCTTTTATGAATGAACAAAAAAAGAATATTAGGATATTTAAAATTCTAGGTTATAAAAAAGTTAGCGTTGTAATTATGATATTTTTTAACATATTATATTTAATCTTTATGTTACTAATAGCTCTATTATTGTTTTTTTCAATTGGAATTTATTTGCTTAATATATCTTTGTATGATTATATAATTTCTATGACATATTTTATGGTTATACTTATATTAGTAATTTTTATTGAAATTTATTTTTTATTAAACTACAAATACTATTGAAACTTTATATTTGTAGATTTTGTTGATAGAATAGAAGTGGTGATTTTATGAGTTTTCAAAACTTTGGTAAGATTTTAGCTAAAATGCGAAAAGAGAAAAATATGACTCAGGAAGAATTAGCTGAGAAACTTAATGTGTCAAGTAAAACAATAAGTAAATGGGAAACAGGGACATCAATACCTGATATTGTTATGCTAGACTCTATTGCAAAATATTTTAAGATGTCCTTTCATGATTTCTTAGACTTATGTTTATCCAAGGAAAATTCTATTGAATCCGAATTAAAACTTAGAATGAAAAAATATACTAAAACTATTAAGAAAAAGATGATATTTGTTACTTTATGTATTGCGTTGATTTATACTGGTATTTATTATTGTTTAAAATTATATTATAAATCTGAAGTTTTTGATTTAATTTCTGATAATGAATATTTAACGATTGCTGGAACGTATTTAGATAGTCCGATTAATAGTAAGATAGTAATCAATTCTTTGCGTTACTATGATGAAAATATTGGCACTAATATGGAGATAAAAACAAATTTTTGTAATATATACGTCTATGATGAAATGGGAAATCTATTGCTTAAAGGAGAAAGAAAAAGCGATACTGTGCAATCTTTAAATACTTTATTGTCATCTGAAAATTTAACTTTTGATAAACGTTTAAAATCAAATAATATATTTGATCATAATTACCAAACTTTAACCTTACTTATTGAGTATGGTACAAGAGAAAATGAGAAAATAAATAGTATTATTAAAATCTACGATTATTAGAGTAACTCTACGTATGTTTCCTGTTATTTTTTTTTCAATGTTTTAATATTTATTTTAGAAAGGAGTATAGCATTGAAAAAATTCTACTTATACATTTTATTTTGTCTAGTTTTAATTCCTAGTCCGTCATTTGCTATGAAAAATGATGTATTAGTGTCTAGCGAAACAAAATATTATAAAACTATTTATGAAAGTGATTCAGATGTTTCTGTATTGTCGAATGTAGTTGATAAGACTATTGAAATTAGTGAACAAGAGTATAATGATGTGTATGATGATGTTAAAGTTATGGAGTCTAATTCAAATCAAACTAGTTATAAGAAAATAACTATAAGTATCTATAAATCCGGAAATGATTTTAAATATGAAGTTAATTTGGAATGGAAAAAAATCCCGAAAGTAAGAAGTAATGATATAATTGCTATTGGTTTTGATAATAAAAATATTAAAGCTAATGGAAACTATTCAATTATTCAAAATTTTTGTACAAGTGATGGATGCAAATCTAATAATAGTTACTCACTAAGAACTTTTTCAACTGGAAGCTCAGCAACATTTAGTTTACCTACTTCTAGTTTGACATACTTGAATCAAATATTTTCTTTTACAGTAGTAAAAAAAATAACAGAAAAGATAATTTCTCAAACGATATCAGGAGACTATTCTCATGCTACAAGCAAAATTAATACTAATAATGCTTTGAAGCACTCGGTAGATGTTGACTCTGGAATCAAACTCTATAATTCTATCTCTAGTTATTACGATTCAATACCTGTAACAAAGACTACATGGACAGGTTCATGGTAAAAATATGCATCAGCATATTTTTTTTGTCAAATTTTTATTTGAAAAGCATATACTATTGACAGTTGAATAATTATTCAACTATAATGATATTAGTTGAATAGACACTCAACTATGGAGGTAATTATGAAAACAGCAGAAATGTGTGATTGTAATGTAATACATGAAAATGTAGTCGAAGATGTTAAATCTAAAATGCTTGATAACGAATTTATTACTGAGATATCAACATTCTTTAAAATATTAGGTGATAATACTAGAGTTAAAATTCTTTTTGCTCTTGATCATAATGAAATGTGTGTTTGTGATATAGCAAATGTTTTAAATATGACAAAGTCATCAATATCTCATCAATTAAGCTATTTGAAAGATTTAAATATTGTTAAATCAAGAAAGAGTGGCAAAGAGGTTTATTATTCTTTGGATGATGAGCATGTAAAAGAGGTATTTGAGGTGGCTATATCTCACATTGAACATAAAAGGAGTATGTTATGAAAAAGTATAAATATGTTATAAATAATCTTGATTGTGCCAACTGTGCTCGTGAAATTGAAGAATATATGAACTCTTTAGATGACTTTAATAATGTTGTTGTTAACTTTAATACATCAAGAGTTATCTTTGAAAGTGATAAGTGTTTTTCTTTAGATGAACTAAATAAAATAGTTTCATCGGTAGAGGATGAAGCATATTTAACTTTGAATGAAGAGAATTCTAAGGAATATCATTTAAGTGTTTTAATAGTTGCAATATTACTTAGTTTAGTGGCTTATATTTTTAAAACTCCTAAATGGTTAAGTTATAGTTTATATATAATCAGTTATGTTTTGCTTTTATATAAAATAGCTTTTTCTGCAGTAAAGATGTTAATAAAAAATCACTCTTTAAATGAATATGCTTTAATAACTATATCATGTTTAGGTGCTTTCTTTATTGGAGATATTATGGAAGGAATAATGGTTGTTTCTCTTTATACAATTGGTAAAATTTTAGAAGAAAAGGCAATCAATAATTCTCGAAAATCAATTAAGGATTTAATCGATATAAAACAAAGTTATGCCAATGTTTTAATAGATGATGAAGTAAAAGAAGTAGCTGTAGAAGATGTTAAAATTGATGATATCATGGTTGTTAAAAGCGGCGAAAAAGTCCCGGTTGATGGAATTATTATTGATGGTAAAACAAAAGTCGATACATCATCTTTAACTGGTGAATCAGAATTTTCAAGTGTTAAAGTAAATGATGAAGTATTATCTGGTTCCATTAATATGGGTGACGTGATAAAAGTGAAAGCTACAAAAACTTATTCTGATTCGACAGTTTATAAAATTCTAGAATTATTAGAAAGTGCAACTGATAAAAAAACTAAAACTGAAACAATTGTGGCGCGTGTTAGTAAAATATATACACCAATAATCTTGCTTTTAGCTATTTTAATAATTGTACTTTTACCGCTTGCTCATGTAAGTTTCTCTGATGCTTTGTATAGAGGACTTACATTCTTAGTAATATCTTGTCCATGTGCAATTGCTATATCAGTTCCACTTTCATATTTTACAGGAATAGGTATCAGCAGTAAAAATGGTATTTTGATTAAAGGAAGTATTTAGATAATGTAAGTAATGCTAGAAATATTATATTTGATAAAACGGGAACAATTACTGATGGTACTTTTGAAGTGAAAGACATAAAAATCCTTGATAATGATTATACTTATGAAGAAATTGTGGATATATTAGTTTCAGGAGAAGCAAATTCAAATCATCCAATAGCTAAATCTTTTATGAAACTTTCAAATGAACATAATGGTAAAATTACCAACTTTAAAGAAATAAGTGGTTCGGGAATAAGCTTTGACTACAAGGGTAAACA
>ENA-OROL01000511-OROL01000511.1-human-gut-metagenome-genome-assembly--contig:-NODE-511-length-39789-cov-26.935672_pt1 | contig 39789 bp, 25 predicted proteins | sample MGYA00242128_ERZ509048 | MGnify/ENA primary metagenome ERZ509048 (study PRJEB26280, sample SAMEA2338750) | human gut metagenome | biome: human gut; feature: human-associated habitat; material: faeces...
CATCATGTAGACATCCCCGCGCTTGTACATCCAGTTTGCGGGCATAGGCGGATACGCTTTCTCTTTTTTGCCTCGTGTTCAACAAGCACAAGAGCGAAAACATCCGCTGCCTGCCCTTCTATCAGAAGCAGCAGACCGCTTTCACGGATGCGGAGGCAACGGTTGCCCATGATGTTTCCCCGATGGTGCTGGCCGATGACATCCTGAGCGGTCGGCTGGAAGGCAGCGTGGTCGTGTCGGTGGAGCGGGTACAGAATGCGGCAAACAATACTTACGATGTGCTCTCCTTCCTTGCTTCTCAGTGTGGTACGACATTTGCCCTGAACTGTGCAGAGAAGCAGGAGAAAATCGAGCCGGAAACCATCAACCGCTACCGTGCCATCCTCAAGCAGTATTGGGGCGTGAATGCAGATTTCCGGATGCTGGACTTCTACAAAGACCCTGCCGCTGGGACGGAGACAAAGCAGATCAGTCAGGGCGAGATCATCAGCACCATCGTTAGGCAGTGCGAGCTTGCCATGGGAGACTATCAGGACTACACCAATGTGTTCCTGACCGCTCCCACCGGCGCAGGCAAATCGGTGTTCTATCAGGTATCCGGTATCTATCTGGCGCAGGTACACAAGGCTGTCACTATCGTGGTCTCGCCGCTGATTGCTTTGATGCAGGATCAGGTCACCCAGCTGGAAGCCCGCGGCGTGCATTGCGCCACCTTCCTGAACTCCAATGTTTCCCACGAGGAGCGTGAGGAGCGCCTGAACGCCATCCATAACGGCGAAAAGTCCATCCTGTACCTTGCACCCGAAATGCTGCTGACCACTTCGCTGGAGACCCTGCTTGGGAATCGCCGCCTTGGTTTGTTCGTTGTGGACGAAGCCCATACCGTCACCAGCTGGGGCAAGGACTTCCGTGCGGATTACTGGTTCCTCGGCGATTATCTGGAGCGTCAGCGCCGCAATGGTCTACACTTCCCGGTCCTCTGCCTGACCGCTACTGCTGTGTATGGCGGGCAGGATGACGTGGTGCAGGATACCATCGACACCCTGAAGCTGAACAACCCAATCCTGTATCTGGGTCGTGTACGCCGTGACAACATCAACTTTGATATTCATCCGCTGGAAAAGACCGTTGAAGGGAGCCGGGACGAATTTAAGGTCGATCATGTTGCAAAGCAGATCGAAAAGTTTGTGACCGAAGGCCGCAAAACGCTGGTCTACTGCCCATTTACCTCTACAGTGGAGGAAATCTACAATGCCGTGTCCCCGCTGGTGAAGAATAAAGTTCGCCGTTACTATGGCCGTCTGAACCGTGTGGAGAAGAACGCTGCACAGGAGGCTTTCCGCACCGGGCAGGCCGTTGCGATGATCAGCACCAAAGCCTTCGGCATGGGCGTGGATGTGCCGGATATTGCACAGGTTTACCACTGTGCGCCGACAGGCAATCTGGCCGATTATGTGCAGGAGATCGGACGCTGCGCCCGCGATAAAAATATGACTGGTGTAGCGACCGAAGAATATCTGTCGGGTGATCTTTCTCAGCTCAAGCGTCTGCATGGCATGGGCGAGCTGCGCCAGTATCAGCTGCGGGAGATCCTACACAAGCTCTACTGGATGTACAGCCAGAAAAAGCACCGCAATCTGCTGGTTTCCCCGGATGCGTTCGGCTATCTGTTTGATTCCGATGATGTGGAGAACCGCGTCAAGACCGGCCTGCTCCTGCTGGCAAAGGATCTGGAAAATGCTTACGGATTCCCGGTGCTGGTGGTACGCCCGAAAGCGATGTTCACGACCTGCTATGCCAACGTGCCGACGGAGATCGAGCAGGAGTTTCTGGAAAAGTACGGCGATTTCGTCAAGAACCTGTACGATGATACCATCACGGTGAGCCGCAGCTATACGCCGCGTGCATCAGATGTCATCACCCGCAACAGCGGCAGCATCTACGAGATCCGCATGGGCGATCTCTGGGAAAAGTATTTCTCCGATATGACCTTCGGGATGTTCAAGGTCAAATTCTTCAATGGGGAGCTGTTCGCACAGGACGGAACCAACCGTATCTCCGTCCGTGTCAAGACTACTATCAGCTATGCACAGGATTTTGAGACGACCCGTGCAAAGCTGCGTCAGTACATGGAGGCCGTCGCTCGTGTGTTTGACGGCTACCGCAAGGCCAGCCACATGTTCACGGTGGAAGAATTCTGCCGCGATGCACAGGAGGCACTGGGAGGCGAAGTTCTGGGCCGTGACTTTGCTAAAGCATTGCTGGAGCTGTTTGTGATGGACGTGAAAATCGACCCTACGAAACGGGATAGCGACCGGATGAAGTTCATTCAGGCACGTCAGCAGGGCAGCAATAAGATTGGCATGAGCTACCGTGTAATGAACGGCAACTATTTCTCCTGCGCCAACTGGATGGATGAGCGCCTGGTCAACTGCGCCCCGAACCGGGAAGAAAATGAGTACCTCGGTTATCTGCCTGCGACCATCGGCGGCAAGCAGAACCCGGTAATGCGTCTGCTGGCCGTGCTGGAGATTTTCGGTCTGGCTAGTTACGAAGTGCGCGGCGGACAGAATCTGGAAATCTTCGTCCGTGTCAATGACCCGCAGAAGATCCGCAGCCTGTCGGAGGACCGCCGCTACAAGAACCAGCAATTGGCCGAGATCCACCGCCGTCATGCGGATGCAGAAGAAATGATGACTGCTTTCCTGACCAGCGATCTGACCACCAAACAGCGCTGGGACCTGATCGAGGACTACTTCCTTGGGCATGACGAGGTTGTGGCACAGGTGCTGGGACTGAACGAAGAAAATTGAAGGAGGTCGTTCAAATGAAATTCAATAAAGGTCTGTTTGATTTTATCGGCTACATGAGCTTTTTCAATCCCGTTGGTACGGGAGCTGCTGGGGACTCAAAGGCAAATCGGGAAGTACTGTTTGACGATGTTCAGGAATGTTCTTCCGCTGAGGAATTTGCAGAAAAACACGCAGATGAGTTTGATAGCGTGGAAGATGCAGAAGAGTTTTGGGAGGATAACTGAGAACTTCGCTGCTCCACGAACTTCGGAACATCTGAAACGATTTGCTGAGTTTTGCGAGATTTGTTTTGTGCAGAATGTCTATCAATTGAGGATAATTTAGCTACTTTATGAATTGACAAAGCTTCGTATAAACGATAGACTTAAATATAATTGTACATTATATAAGTGATGGTGTTTTATGAGCAGCAAAAAGAGACAGGATCAGTATACTGCCGGATTGGTATCAAAGCCCTTCTGGTTCTATGAGTATAAAGCCTATGTTAATGAACTTTTGAACGGTTCATCGGCAGACGAAATCAGGAGCAGTGCTTTTGAGAAGCACCTGTTTTCCGCAGCCAAGGAGTACCGTGTAAAGGAAATTCTTAATTGTGTTTCGCGTCGGGTGACACAGTTTGATCAGGATTGGCAGGAACTTTTCGGACAGCAATCTGTTATGGTGCAGAGAATGATGGTTCTGCTGTCTATTATGGCAGACGACAAACTTTTCTTCACCTTCATGTACAGAGTATACCGTGATAAGCTGATTGTTGGAGCTGAATCTTTGGAGTCGAGCGATGTGCTTGCGTTCTTTCGCTTGATGCAGAACGAGTCTGAGGAAATTGCTCAGTGGAAAGACACGACCATTCGCAAGCTGACACAGACCTACCGTAAATTGCTGAACGATGCAGGACTTCTTGCTGGCGACAAGATGGTGCCGCCTCTGCCCAGCTCTGCATTAAAGCAGTACCTGAAGGCACATGACATGAACGCCTATCTGATGGCAATCGCAGGAGCAGATGAATGAACACAGATCAAAAACTGAGCAAACTCGATGAATTTTTGCATGACATTTCCAGAGAGCCAAACGCAGGACTTGGCGGTGAAGCGGGGTACTATGTGTTCAGCTATGACCCAAAGGATGAGATGCGTGTCCGGCAGTGGACAAAGGATGAAATCAAACTTTTGCAGCAGGCACATCGCCCGGTCGTAGAATTTGATCTTTATAAAATCATGGCGGAACTGCTGATTGAAAAGCATCCCCTGCAAAAATACGAAGACCTAGAGATGCGGACCGGCAGCATGACACGCGTGGTGAATGCGGCGAACAGTGTTTTGCAGATCGGACGACCGATGGACCTTATGCTGGACTACATTGTGAAGCGCATCCCACAGGACAATGCTGTTATCCTGTTGACCGGTGTCGGAAAATGCTACCCACTTTTGCGTTCCCATAAAATTCTGAATGACTTGCATGACCGGCTTGCACAGGGAATCGTACTGATGATGTTTCCGGGACGATACGAAGATGGCTACCTGTATTTGTTCGGCGATGTGAAGGATGGCAATAATTACCGTGCGAAGCCTATCTGATATGGATGTGTAGGAGGAACTGACATGAATATTGGTCAGATGTTTGCAAAATCGATCAACCGCGAAATCAAACCGGTGGTCAAGCCCGGTCAGGTTGATGATGCAACTGTTAAGTTGGAACTTCAGGAATATGTTGTGACACAGGAGCTTCAGAAACATTTTGCCGCATTCTTTTCAAATTACCACCGAGGCATTGGCGCAGATACTGATCGTATCGGTGTCTGGATTTCCGGCTTCTTTGGAAGTGGTAAATCTCACTTCCTGAAGATGCTGTCTTACCTGATCAGCGACAAAGAAGTTGCAGGCAAGCCTGCATTGGAATATTTTATCGAGGACGATAAGATTACGGACCCGAAGGTTCTGGCAGACATCCGCGCAGCAGAAAGTGTCAGCACGGACGTGATCCTGTTCGATATTGCCTCCAAGAGCCGTACCAGCAGCGCCGCTGCACGTGATGTGATCACCATGGTCTTTCTGCGGGCATTCAACGAAAAGCTGGGTTATTCCTACCAGTATCCCCGCATGGCAGATCTGGAGAGGAAGTTGGATTCTGAGGGAAAGCTGCAAAAGTTCCGTGACCGTGTAGAAGAACTGGAAGGCAGCAGCTGGGATGATGCTGTGGCTGGCATCGACCTTGCACAGGATTCGTTTGTGCAGGCACTGGTTGAGCAGGGTGTGATGAGTGAGGAATCTGCACGCAGCTGGTGTGACCGTGTGGGCGAAGAATACAGCATCAGCACGGAAGATTTTGCCAAGCTCGTCCGTAAACATATTGAAAGTGAGGGCAACGATCATCATGTGGTTTTCTGCGTGGATGAGGTTGGTCAGTACATCGGTGATGACTCCAATATGATGCTGGATCTTCAGACGCTGGAGCATGATCTGGCAGTTCAGTGCCATGGCAAAGCGTGGATTCTGGTCACCGCACAGGAAGCCATTGATAAAATTCAGGCTGTCAATAATGTAGACTTCTCCAAGATTCAGGGCCGCTTTGACACCCGGCTGTCCCTGTCGTCCAGCGATGTGGCAGAAGTTGTCAAGAAGCGTATCCTGAAAAAGAATGCAGAAGCGCAGGCCGAACTGAAAACGTTTTATCCCAGAAAGGCAGATGCCCTTGATACGTTGCTCAAGTTCTCTGGCGATATGCCTGAAATGAAACTGTACGAGAATGCGTCTGATTTCGCAGAGGTGTACCCCTTTGTTCCCTATCAGTTCAATCTGCTGGGCAAGGTGCTGGATGCTGTCCGTCTGTTTAGCAGTCCCGGCAAAAACAGCTCCTATGGCGAACGCTCCATGCTGAGTATGTATCTCAGCACCGCCAAGAGCCTTCAGAATCAGGAAGAAGGCATCCTCGTCCCGTTCAATGCATTCTATCAGGGCCTGTCCGCATTGGTGGACCACGAAACTGCCATTGCCATTACCAACGCACAGCGTAACAATTCGCTGAACCCCGACCATGCAGAAACCTGCTTTGAGGTTGAGGTACTCAAAGTCCTGTTCATGATCAAGAATGTGCGGGAGTTTGATAAGCCTACGGTGCAAAACATCGCTACCCTGATGGCATCACGGACGGATGAGGACCGTTATCAGCTGGAAAACCGGGTGGAAACGGCTCTGAAAAAGCTGGTTCAGGAGCAGTTGGTACAGAATCTAGGCGATAATTACATCTTCCTGACCAATGAGGAGCAGGAGGTCAACAGAGAAATTGCGAGCCGTCGGCCGGAAGATTCCGAAATGAACCGCGAACTGGCAACGCTGATCTTTGATGAAAACTACCGCGCGGACAAGTACCGTTATCCGTATCTGAATGGCCGTTATTCCTTCGGCTTCAATCGGAAAATCGATGGCTATGATGCCCTTTCCCGCCCAGACAACAGCATTACAGTCAAAATCATCACCTCCCGTGGCGATGATGCAGATGAATCCCGCCTGAAGATGCTGTCCTCCGGCGAAAGCGGCGACCACACCATTTTTGTGCAGCTGCATGACGATACCCGCCTGAACAACGAGCTGCGCATGATGCTGCAAATTCAGAACTATCTGCGCAGCGGCACCGCAGGCCGTATCACGAAGTATCGCGCTATCTGCGAGGCAAAGCAGGAAGAAGTGGAAGAACGCCGTCAGAATGTTAAGGTGTTTCTGAAGCAGGCACTGTCGGAAGCGGATATTTATGTGTACGGCTCCAAGCTGTCCGGCGGCTCCCGCGACTTTGAGACACGCCTGAACGATGCCCTGAAGCAGCAGGTGGAACGTCTGTTCAACCACCTGACGGACATTGACAAGTCGGTTTCGGAGCAGGACATCGGCAAGCTGTTTGCGGATGCCGGGCAGATGCGGCTTGGCGGTGACGGTACCGGCAACAGCCGCGCCTTGGACGATGTCCGTACCCGTATTGAGCGCAATTCTCTGTCGAGAACGGTGACGACCTCGCTGAAAACGCTGCTGGGCATCTTTACCAAGGAGCCTTATGGTTTCCTGCCGGTGGATGTGGAGTGGCTGGTTGCACGCCTGTTTGCAGATGGCATCCTGACGCTGACCATGAACCATGAGCAGCTCAGCCTTTCCAGCCGGAATGCGCAAGAGTTCCAGCGTCTGTTTACCAGAGTGGAGTCGCAGGAGCGTTTGCTATGCGACATCCGCAAGCACGCCACCGATAAACAGAAGCGCCTTGTTCGTGATATGATGCGCGACCTGTTTGAAAAGGGCGTTTCTTCGGATGACGATGAGCAGCTGATGGCGGATTTGAAAAAAGAGTGTACTGATCTGCGGGAAGAGCTGCGCAGACAGCAGGCAACTTACCGGGAGGAATCGTATCTCCCCGGCAAGAACACCGTGGATGCGGGCATTGCCCTGATGACCTCGCTGATCGACCCCACCACGACGGAATCCTTCTACACGGCACTGGAAAATGCACAGGAGGATTATCAGGACTTCAAGGAAACTTACGAATCCCTGCGGGACTTCTTCAACGCCGGGCAGATCAAGGTATTCCGTGAGGCACACGATGCTGTGGAACTCTACATGCGCAATCAAAGCCGCATTGATGACGGTGAAGTAAAGAACGCTGCGGAAGGAATGCGTAAGATTCTGAGCATGGCAGAGCCGTATGACAAGATTCGGAATCTGGCGGTTTTGCATACGACATTTCAGGAAAAATACCGTGAGCTGTTGGATCGTAAATCCGAGCCGGTAAAAGACTATGTGGCGGACTGCTATGGACGTGTTCTTCAGCATCTGAATACGCTTCGCTGCAAGGAGCACTACTGGTCCTCTGTAATCGCAGAGCGGGACGATGCGCTGGAAAAGATTTGCAGCACCAATAATCTGGGCGATCTCGAATTGGCAAAACTGGATGCGAATCGGACAAAAATCAACTGGATCAACACTATCGACCAGTACGAGGCTGCACACCAGCCTGTGGTGCAGACCCCGGCGGCAAAGGTGTCGGGCGGTGTTCCTGCAAAGGCTGCGCCTGCTGCCCCGGTGCGCCGCCGTGTCACCGTCAGCATTCAGGAAGTGACGGATGAGTCGTGGCAGATCAACAACGCCGCAGAACTGGACGCATACATTGAAAAGCTGCGCCATGCCCTGAAGCAGAAGCTGGACAATGGCGATACCCTGAACGTGGATATTTGGTAAACGAAAAGAGGAACACTATGGAAAAGGCACCCATCAAGAAGTTTGCGGTGGAAGCACGCCGCAAGCTGATCGCAGATGTGACGTTCCAGCTGGAGCGGTACGGCATCACCGAAAAAGGCATCGTGGAGCCGCAGACCAGCACGGACAAGGAGCTGGTGTTTGACCTTGGCAACGGCAATGTCCAAACCATTCGTGGCGTGCGGGCTGTGAACCAGTATAAGAACCTTGCTGCCCATGTGCGCGGCTTCTATACCGCCGATGAGCCGAAAAAGGAGCTGGAACAGTTCATCGAGGAGATCGCCTATACATGGTTCAACCGGCTGATCGCCATCCGCTTTATGGAGGTCAACCGCTATCTCCCGGTACGGGTGCTTTCCAGCGAGATCACCGGGCAGAAACTGCCCGATCTGGTCAAGGCACCTTTCTCCGGTGATCTGGAGTTTACCGAGGACGAAAAAAAGCGCATCTTCGAGTTGCAGGATGCCAACAAGGAAGATGACCTGTTCCGTTTCCTGTTTTTTAAGCAGTGCAACGACCTGAGCCGCATTCTGCCCCGGTTGTTTGAGAATCTGGAGGGGCACAACAGCTTTTCGGAGCTGCTGATTACGCTCAGTTTCAACGACCCCAACGGCGTGGTCTACCGTCTGGTCAACGAAGTGGACGAGCGCTGGTTTGACATCCATACCGTGGATGAGGACGGCAAGCCCATCGGTCAGGTGCAGATCATCGGCTGGATGTACCAGTATTACAACACCGAACCCAAGGACAAGGTGTTTGCCGACCTGAAAAAGAACATCAAGATCAGCAAGCAGAACATCCCGGCGGCGACCCAGTTGTTTACCCCGGACTGGATCGTGCGCTACATGGTGGAGAACAGCCTTGGCCGCCTGTGGTACGAGGGGCACCCGGACTTCGACAAGTCCGACTGGAAGTATTATCTGGACGAGGCCCCGCAGGAGCCGCAGGTGGAACAGCAGCTGAAGGACATCCGTGCCCAGTATGCAAAGATGGAGCCGGAGCAGCTGAAGGTCATCGACCCCTGCATGGGCAGCGGCCATATCCTCTGCTACCTGTTTGACGTGCTGATGCAGATCTATTTGGACAACGGTTACTCCAAGCGGGAGGCCGTGCGCTCCATTCTGGAAAACAACCTCTTTGGTCTGGACATCGACAAGCGCGCGGCGCAGTTTGCCTATTTCTCCGTGATGATGAAGGCACGGGAGTATGACAGCAATTTCTTCAGCCGCAGTCATATCCCCCAGCCCAGAGTGTATGATATTCAGGAATCCAACTGGATGGGCGGTGCCTATAAGCACGAGATGGGCAGCTTCCTCAACTCGCAGGAGCACCGGGATACTCTCAACTATCTGTTGGATGCCTTTGTGGATGCCAAGGAGTACGGCTCCATTCTCCAGATCAAGCCGCTGGATTACGAGGGCCTGAAAGAGGCATGGGAGACCAGTGCCGCCGCCACAGCCAGCAATGTCAACATGGCGATGTGGTACGATGCCGTTAAGGACTCCGTTGCACAGCTCATTGAACAGGCTATTATGCTGTCTCAGAAGTATGATGCAGTAGTGACCAATCCGCCGTATATGGGCAGTTCGGGCATGGGGGCGCCTCTGGCAAATTTTGTTAAGAAGTATTACCCGGATAGCAAGAGTGATTTGTTTGCTGTCTTTATTGAGGTTTGCTCTCACATGGCAGCAGAGAAGCGTTATCAGGCTATGATCACGCAGCACGCATGGATGTTCCTGTCCAGTTATGAAAAACTGCGGGAAAAGATGATGCTGACGGAAACGGTCAATATGGCACATCTGGGCGCAAGAGCCTTTGAAGAAATTGGCGGCGAAGTAGTGCAGACTACCTCTTTTGTGCGTTGCCGTACCCACATTGACGGCTATAAGGGCACCTATTGCCGTTTGATTGAGCCGACTTCACAGCAGGGCAAGGAAGATATGTTCCTTAGCGGTGAAAATCGCTATTTTGCAGAACAGGATAACTTTGCAAGGATTCCGGGAAACCCTATGGCATATTGGCTTTCGAGTAAATTTATTGCTTTGCTCTCTGCTCCCAAAAGTATTGGCAAGACATATCAATCCGGCAGTGGATTATCAACGGCAGACAATGAAAGATTTCTTCGATTCTTCTGGGAAGTAGAGGACAACAAAATTGCAAATTTCAAAGAAGATGAAAAGAAATGGTTCTTGTTCAACAAGGGCGGTGAGTATCGCAAATGGTATGGTAATCTGCAATATGTGGTAAACTGGGAGAACGATGGAGAAGAAATCAAATATTGGGTGACTCATAATCCGAAAGATCCCAATACTACAAGCTGGTCAAGAAGAATTTTCAATACCAACCTTTATTTTTTGTCAGGAGTAACATGGTCTGTTATTTCCAGCGGAAAAATATCTTTCCGTGCAATAGATACGAATGCAATGATATCCAATGCTGCCGGTGGAGTTTTCGGATTCAAAAACGCAAAAGAGCGTAATGCTTTTATGGCTGCGGTCAACAGTACAATTTGGACGAAAATATTTGCCACCATAAACCCGACATTAAACTATAGTTCGGGAGTTATTCAAAAAGCACCTGCTCCTGAAATAATTAGTTCTGATCGCTGTGACGAGTGCGTAGAGCTATCCAAAGAAGATTGGGATGCCTTTGAAACGAGCTGGGACTTTAAGAAGCACCCGCTGGTGTAAGGTAGATAATGCAAAGGAAGGCTGCCTTAAATGATTGAACTGTACTACAATACAAATACTTGCAGGAAACGGATTGCAGAAATTGAACCCAAAGAGATTGACGTTTCCAATCCATCGGGCGTTCTCCTGAAAATATATCAAGAAAGTGGCTATCCGAATGCAACAGATGAGAAAAGGTTGTATGCCGTATCAGATGGAGTTCACGTATGTTTCAGCGAGGTGCAGAGCTTAGAGAATGTAAGCAGGATTTATTATGCTGATGCTGTTGCACCACAAAATGCAGTTGAAGTTGGCAGAGAAGATGGAATTAGATACTTTTTCCACTCATCAGAAAAGCCACATTCTCATTTTCCCCATGTCCATGCAGAGTATGCCGGCGAGGAAATCTGCATTGGCTTGAAGGATTGTTCAATAGCTGAAGGAAAATTTGAGTCAAGAAAAAGAGAAAAAGAAGCAGTTGCGTTTGTGGAAGGCAACATCGATGAACTTTGGAAGACTTGGAATGATAAGGTAAAGACTACCTGATTGGAACTAGTTATAGAGAAATATAGCTGGAAAGGCGGAGGCCATTTAGTTGAAAGAACAGAGATATATTTTGACAGGATTTGTGGCATTGGCAGTTGTGGCCTTTGTCGTGGGCGTTATAGGTGAATGCCAAAAAGCAGAACCAAATGGATTGGATTTTTTTGTGAATATAGTCCTTGGTGTTTTTGCAAGTGCAGTTGTGGCAGCAGCAACGGCAGGAATTTCTTATTATACAACAAAACGTCAAGCATTGTCAGATTACTGGCTGGACTTAGAGGCGTACATTCAAAAAGTTCAAATATGGGCATTTCATCACTTGGAAAAAGGACTAACCGCGAAGGATACGGCTACCTTTATTAGAACTTCAGAAACAGTTGTGCCAGAATCTAATGAGGTGAATTTAGCGTATTTGACGCTAGCAAAAAGCAAGCGAGACATTTCACTGATACGTGGTAATTCAGAGCTGTCAAAAGAAATTAACAATTCCTATAAATTGGCTGGACAGGTAAATATTGAAGTTACACGTGTGACTCAGATTAGGACATTAAATTCTGCAAAAGTCCCAATAGAAAATCTTTTAAAATATGAAGAGGAAGAAAAACGTATCCTCGAATTTCAAAAAGACGATTCAACATTTTCTGAATTAGACAGTACCGCCAACAAATTGCGTGATATGCTGAAAATAAAAGTTTTTATTCCAGAACTTCCGGCTGACGAAAAAATGAAGAGGTCTTAAAACTAGACACTCATCCGTCACTCAGCCTATTTGACTAAGCGTGGATGGAAAAACTGATTGTTGATATAGGAGAAGCTATGGCAGAAGTGATTTTATTTACGAACGCTCAGATCACACAGCTTAGTCATCTGTTTGGCGATGAAATAATGACTGGCAGTGAAATAAGTCGTGTTTTGGAACGGGTTGGCATTCAGGATAATAGTGGTGCTTCAACAAAATGGCGGCGGCTAGAGTATGCTTTTACTGAACGTCAAAACCGTGATGGAGCAGGAAATGCAATCTTGCGGTTTATTCAGGAAGTGCTGGCTCCAGTGAACTATGTCCAGAACCAAGATACCTTTGAAGACCGGCGCTCAAGGCTGAATGGGATACTCTCGTTTAGCGGAATACAGTACCGAGCAGATGGACAGTTTGAAAGAATAACGGTGGCTAAGACCATTGATGATGCACAGAAAAGAGTACAGAGCATCCTGCCAAAACTGCGCCAGCGTGGTGTGCATGGACGTGTGCTCCAATATTGTACCGAAGAATTATTGAAGGAAAACTACTTCCATGCAGTATTTGAAGCAACGAAAAGTCTGGCGGATCGGGTTCGGCAGATGACAGACCTTGAAGGGGATGGAACGACTTTATATGATAGAGCGTTTTCAACCTCCGCTCCATATCTTGTATTGAATAATCTTCAGACAGAGAGCGAAAGAAGCCAGCAAGTAGGATTTTGCTTAATGCTAAAAGGGATAAACAGCATGGTCAGAAACGTGACCGCACATACACCCAAAATAAAATGGATCATCGAAGAAGACGAAGCAATCGATATTTTGACGACAATATCTTTTTTACACAAGAACTTAGATAACTGCCAAGTGGTGCGGATGGAGCAGTAGTTTTTATAGGGAGAACATACGCTCAAATTATAAGTGCTATTTTAAGACGAAGGAGAACCGCCATGCCATATTTAGATAGTGTTGAAGAACTTCTGGAAGCCAAGGAAGGCGAACACGTCCAGTTCAAAGAAGCCAAGAATCGGTTTGACTTTGGTGAGGCGGCAAGGTGCTGCTGCGCTCTGGCGAATGATGGCGGCGGCAAGCTGGTGTTTGGTATCTCCGATAAAAGGCCCCGAAGTGTGGTGGGAAGCCGTGCCTTTGAACAGCCAGAGCGCACCCGTATGGGGCTGATCGATAAGCTGAAGATCAATGTGGATTTTCAGTTGTTCACCTATGAGGAAAAACGAGTTCTCGTTTTTGATGTGAAGAGCCGCCCTATTGGTCTGCCGATCCTCTATGAAGGCGTTGCGTGGATCTATGATGGCGATACCCTGAAAGAGATGCCGGAGGAAAAGCGCCGTAAGATCTATGAGGAGATCGGCACGGACTTTTCCGGCAAAATCTGCGATGGGGTAACCATCAAAGACTTGGATGAAACTGCCATTGAAGCCTTCCGTGCCAAGTGGATCGAAAAAAGCGGAAATAAGAAACTTGCGACTCGCTCAAAGGAACAGATTCTCATTGACTGTGGTGCAATGACCGACGCAGGGGTGACGTATGCCGCATTGATCCTGTTTGGAAAAAGCGAGGCACTCGTCAGATTTTTGCCACAGGCGGAGATTATCTTTGAATACCGCTCTTCCGAGGCCTCCGGCCCCGCAAACCAACGGGAAGAATTCAAGTCTGGCTTCTTTACCTGCTACGATCGCATTTGGGAGCTGGTCAACCTGCGGAATGATAAACAGCATTATCAAGAGGGCTTCTTTGTGTTCGACATCTCCACGTTTAATGAGCGTGTTGTTCGAGAAGCTATCCTGAATGCGGTAAGCCATAGGAACTATCAGTTTGGCGGCAGCATCTTTGTACGCCAGTACCGGGATAGACTGGTGGTTGAAAGCCCCGGCGGACTGCCTTTTGGCATCACACTTGATAATATACTGGACCGCCAGCTGCCGCGCAATCGCCGTATTGCGGAGATCCTTTCTCTGTGCGGCATGGTGGAACGCTCTGGACAGGGCATGAACCTGATGTTTGAACTGAGCGTGCAGGAAGCCAAGCCGCTGCCCGATTTTACTGGTACGGATGATTTTTTTGTCAGCGTTACGCTAAATGGGTTGATCCTTGACAAAGCAATGCTCTCCGTTATCCACCGAATCAGTGATAAATTTACAGAGCCGATGTTGTCAACAGAAGATTTCTTGGCAATTGATGCACTGTACCATGAACGCCCCCTTGATGAAAAAATGCAGTCTCGGCTGGGGCGTCTGACAGAAATGGGAATTGTTGAGCACATCGGTCGGAAAAAGTATGTTCTCGCAAGGAGCCTTTATGCCGCCACCGGTAAGACTGGCGTGCACACAAGGCATGTTGGCTTGGATCGTGATACGAACAAGGAACTGCTCCTGAAGCATATACGCGAAAATAATGCAGTTGGAACCCCTTTCAAAGAACTGCAGCAAGTTTTACCGGGACTGGATCGTAATCAAATTCGTGTCCTGATGAGAGAATTACGAGCAGAAGGGAGAGTTTTCTCCGAAGGAACGACAAGTGCGACTAGATGGTATGCAAGCAAATGACTTGGTGAAATTCAAAATCTTTGAACCAACTTTGTACTAACTTTGTACCAACTTATGGCCGGTTCAAAGGTGTTTACAACCGGACAGTCGGAGGAAGAAAAAAATGGGAAGACTGATTAGCGATAAATTTGCCGCATGGCAGGAAGAATGTGAGCAGCGGTTCCAGCAGCTCAAAGCCAACGAAGAAGAACTGAACCGCATTTTTATTGATATTTACGGTTTGCAGGACGAGCTTACCCCGGAAGTGGAAGATAAAGACGTGACCGTACGCCGCGCCGACCTGACCCGTGAGATCAAGAGTCTGCTCTCCTATGCGGTGGGGTGCCTGTTTGGGCGGTACTCGCTGGATGCGGAAGGGTTGGTATACGCCGGCGGCGAATGGGATGCCAGCAAATATGTGACCCTCCAGCCGGTGAAGGACAATGTGCTGCCCCTGTGCGATGAGGAATACTTTGGCGAAAACGACCTTGTGAACCGTATCGTGGAGTTTGTCCGGGTGGTGTACGGTGCCGACACGCTGGAAGAAAACCTTGCGTTCATTGCAAAGGCACTGGGCAGCAAGGGCAACACCAGCCGCGAGATCATCCGCAACTACTTTTTGAAGGATTTTTTTGCGGATCACTGCAAGATCTACCAGAAGCGGCCCATCTACTGGATGTTCGACAGCGGCAAGAAAAACGGCTTCAAGGCGCTGGTTTACCTCCACCGCTGGGATGCCGATACCACCGGCCGCGTCTACAACAACTATCTCAGCCCCCTGCTGCGCACCTACGCACAGCAGATCGTGCAGGAGAACAATGTCATTTCCAGCAGCAACGATGCCCGCACGGTGTCCACGGCGCAGAAGCGTCTGGATAAGCTGAAGCTCCAGCAGGAGGAGTGCGAGAAGTACGAGAAAAATATCGCCCACCTTGCCGCCCTGCGCATCACGCTGGATCTGGATGACGGCGTAAAAGTGAACTACGTCAAGGCGCAGACCGCCGCAGATGGCAAAAATCTGAACGTACTTGCGCCGATTAAATAATGTGAAACCAATACACCGGGGTGTTGCAACACCGCTCCGGTGTATTGGTGTTTCTACGATATTGTAAAGGAAAGATGAAAACCCATGGCTAAAACGACACTGCGCCAGATCGAAGAACGTCTCCGGGGAATGTTTACACCGGGAGAGCAGCGCAAACTGGTATTCTGGTACGATGAATCGGCCAGCTTTGAGAACGAAGTGAATCAGCTCGACCTCCCCGGTGTGACGGTATACCGCATGGAGCCCCGCACCCAGTTTGCCACCAAGTGGATGCTGGAGATCGACCACCCGGACGAGAGCTTTCTGATCTATGCGCCCTTTGCAAAGCCCCCACTGGAGGAAAACCATCTTGCGGATATGCTGTGCTACTCGCAGGAATACTCCACCGACAAGGCGACCATGATCGCACAGGACTTTGATCTGGATGAAAGAACCCGGCTCTTTGTGCAGGAACATATCAACATCTTTGCAGCGCAGGATCGCACGAAACGGTTCTACGATCTGGGTACGCCTGCCTATACGGAAGAAACCTTTGCGCTGGCCATGATGGCGGTGCTGTGCAAGTGCCCGCCCAAGCCGGAGGAACTGGTACGCCATGTTCTGCGCGGTGCGCTGGATGCCGGGAACGAATCCTTGCAGCTTTTTGAGAAATTCGGGCTAGCAACGGATTTCTGGTTGGTCTGCAAACGGCTGTTTGGCTACAATCTGGCCGGGAAGAACCTGAAAGATCTGGTCACCTGCCTATTTGCCACCTATGCTGCCCACGCAATGGACATGGATGCCCCGGATGAATGGCTGGATCGCAGCCTGCCGCAGGAGGGCGAGGTTCTGAATTTCCTTGACAGCATGATGAACTATCTGCCAGATCAGCCGTATTTTGAGCGGTTCTCAGCAACGGCTGCGCAGGAGCTGAACGTCATGCAGGTTCTGGGGCAGTTGCAGCACACGAACCCCGACTTATTGCTGGACTGCACGGTATTCGATGCGGCAGAGACACAGATCAGCAGCTGGATCATGAACCGCCTGATGGAAGAAAACACATCGGCAACCCTGAAGGGGTACAGCATCCGGCAGATCTGCGAGGAGCGCAGCAAGATCTACTTTGGCGCAAAGGATGCCCAGAAAGAGCTGTATTGCCTGCTGGCCAATGCCTGCACCGTTCTGGAGGCAGTGCATTTCGTCCCGGCAGACGGCGTTGATGCACTGGCGGCGCAGTATAGTGGCAGCGCATGGCAGGTGGATACGGCTTATCGGAAGTTCTACCTGAGCTATGGAAAAGTCATCCGTACACAGGAGATTGAAAAGCTGCAAGCTCTTGTGGAAAAAGTGTACACCAGTTGCTTCCTCGATCCGCTGGCTGTGCGCTGGTGCCAGAGTCTGTCCCATAATCTGACCACCTTCCAGACAGAGCGTCAGACCCATTTTTACAGCAAGAATGTCAGTGGCACACGGGAGCGCGTGGTGGTGTTTATTTCGGATGCCATGCGGTACGAAGTGGCTCAGCAGCTTTTTGAAAAGTTGGCGATGGATGCAAAATGCACGGCAAAGCTGACCCCGGCTGTCAGCACAGTGCCCTCCTATACCCAGCTCGGCATGGCGGCACTGCTGCCTCATGTCAGTCTGGAGCTTCAGCCCGACAGCACTGTGACCATCCTCGGAAAGAAAACGGTAGGTACCGCTGCACGGGAAAGCATCCTGCAAGCGGCAGAGAAAAACAGCAGCTGCATCCAGTTCGACCAGATGCAGAATATGCGCCGCGACGAGTTGCGCAGCTACTTCTCAGGCAAGACGCTGGTGTATGTTTACCACAACCAGATCGATGCCCGCGGCGATGAGGCCCGCACGGAAAACGAAGTGTTTTCTGCCTGCGAGGAGGCTGTGGAAGAACTGTACAAGGAAATCCGCCGCCTGACCGACAATGCGAACATCCGGCATTTTATCGTAACGGCAGACCATGGATTCCTGTATAAGCACGACCCGATCATGGAGAGCGACAAGGTCATCAATCTGCCACAGGCGGTGATCAAAAACAAGCGTTTTATAATTTCTGATGACACACAGCCGGTGGTCGGAGCTGTGGGCTACCGCTTGGGGGATGTGCTGGATACGGCTGATGACCGCACGGCATACACCCCGCTGGGCAGCTCTATTTTCAAGTGTGCTGGCGGCGGGCAGAACTATGTGCATGGTGGTGCCTCTGTGCAGGAGATGCTGGTGCCGGTGCTGGATGTCCGCACGCAGGCCGGGCACGTTGAGACCCAGAAAGCCACCGTTTCGCTTCTGCCAACCCCGGAAACGCTGATGGACGGAAAGATTACGTTGAAGTTCCTTCAGACAGAACTTGTGACGGATACGGTCCTCCCGGCATCGTATGAGGTTTTTGTCGTCAATGCGATGGACAATCAGGTGTCCACCAAGCGGACAATCCGGGCAGACAAGACCGCAGGCTGCGTCGATGAGGAACGCCGCACAGAGGTTACGCTGACTTTGAAGAAGCTCCCGTATTCTCGTGAAAATGACTACTATTTCCTGCTGACGGACAAGGATACAGGTGCTGTCATGGAAAAGCGACCTGTAAAAATTGATATTGCTGGGGTCAAAAAGGAGGAATAAAAATGAATATTGCGGAAGTTGTGGCAAAAATGAATGTTTATCTTCTGAATGCGGCGGATGTGTGTCGCAAATGGTTAGAGCCACGCCTAAAGAGCCTTGAACCAAGCGATTGGTGGAATATGATCGTCCTTCCCAGCCTGTCAGAACTTCAGCAGAGAAAGGTAAACGAAAAAGGGATTTCAACGCTGCAAGGACTGGATTTACAGGCGGCTTTGACTGTGGCCAGAAAAAACATTTACTCGTTCCGTAATATTGAGTACTATGCGGATTATTATGGGATGAAGGATAGTATCAGTGCCATGTTTGAAGTACGGAATGACTGGGCGCATCCTACTCCAGAAGAAGTAACTTTGACTATGACGAAGACCGATTTGTCAAGGTACATTGATTTTATGGAGCGGTTTGGTGGAAGCCGTGCAGAAATAAACGAGGCCAAAGAATTCCGGGCATCCGTAGAAATGCCGAACTATGGAAATCCTATTCGGATTCAGGAACCGTCTTCTTGTGCTGAAGAACAGTCTGCCAGCCCTGCTGTGCAGTCTGCTCCTGTTAAGGTACTGGAAAATCCGTTTGTCGTCGGTGCGAAGGTTGTAAGAAAGAGTAATCCAGATCAAGTGGGCATGATTGGAAATATCCGTGGTAGTGGAGACTCCACAGAATACGAAGTTATGTTCATGGATACTGGGTTCGGAACCTATTATGCAGATCAGCTTCTTCTGGCAGATGCTTCGCCGGAGCGCTGCAATGTCTCGATTGATGAATTAAAAATTCTGCTCACAGCTCAGCAGCTTTGCAGCCCCACCAATGACCAGCTGTACTCTCTGAATGCAGCGCGTGTAGACTTTGTGCCTTATCAGTTCCGCCCGGCTTTGAAGATGATCCACTCGGAACGCCCACGTATCCTCGTTGCAGATAGCGTTGGTGTTGGTAAAACCATCGAAGCGGGCCTGATTCTCCGCGAATTGCAGGCACGCAACGATGATTTCGAGTCTGTACTGATCATCTGCCCCAAGCCGCTGGTTGCTGAACATAAGTGGCGCTCTGAAATGAAGCGGTTTGATGAAAACTTTACAGAACTGGATGGTGCTTCGCTCCGGGAGGCAATCAACGAATGCGATAAAGACGGAGAGTGGCCGGTTGCTCTCCGAAAAACGATCCTGCCATATTCTCTGATGACGAGGGAACTACTTAATGGCAAGGGACGGCAAAAGGGTTTGCTTGATCTGGAAGAACCGATTCACTTTGACCTTGTAATCATTGATGAGGCACACCACATCCGGCATTCAACGACAGGCGCTTATCAGGTTGCGCGCTATTTTACGGACAATGCGGATGCAGTCGTTATGCTGACCGCAACACCGGTTCAGACGGATGATGAGGATCTGTATACCTTGTTGAACGCCCTCCGCCCCGATGTGATTCTGGACAAAAAGACATTCAAGGAAATGCAGGAGCCAAATGCAGAAATCAATGCGGCGGCAAGATTGATTCGGCATCAGGCAGAAAACTGGCGTTCAGAGGCTTCGGAGCATTTGTCCTGTGCTGCGCAAACCGGCTGGGGTCGTAGTGTGATCGAGGACAACCCGACCTATAAAAATGTTATGGCAAAGCTCAAGAGTGCGCAGCCGATTGATCGAACAACGCGTGTGGGCCTTCTTCAGGATGTCGAAGGACTGCACAGCTTCTCCGGCATGATCAACCGCACCCGCCGTCAGGACATTCAGAATGATTTTTGTGTGCGTCGTCCGCAGAGTGTTTCGGTCCATTTTACCCCGGAGCAGAAGGAGCTTTACGATGCACTGATGGATTTTGAAAGCCATGCGCTCAGCTACCTGCACAATAATGTGCCGCTGGAATTTATGATGAGTACGCTCATGCGTCAGGCATCCAGCTGCATTTTTGGTCTTGCGCCGTTGCTGAAAGGTATGGTCACGCGCCGTCTGGGAGATATCCTTTCGGATTGCTGCGATGAAGAAGGAACTGTTACTATTGATGAGCTTGAAAAGTTGAACATGGGTTCGTTGGAGACAGAGTTCCGTGCAATGGCAAATCATGTGATTGAATTGTCGGAAAATCTCTCGCAGGCGGATGAAAAGCTGGACAGGCTGTTGGAAGTTGTGGAGAATAAGAGCCACCAGAAGAATAACAAGATTATCCTGTTCAGTTCTTTCCGTCATACATTGAATTATGTGGAAAAGGCCCTTGTCGGAAAAGGATACCGCGTGGCACAGGTGAACGGTAGTGTGAAAGATGAGGAGCGTCTGGCACTCCGTCAGCGTTTTGAGCTTCCTGCGGAAGATCCGGCGGCATTGGAGATGCTTCTGTTCACAGAAGTTGGTTGCGAAGGTCTGGACTACCAGTTCTGTGACTTTATGATCAACTATGACTTGCCATGGAATCCGATGGCAATCGAACAGAGAATCGGTCGTATCGACCGTCGCGGACAAAAGAGCGATACCGTTATCATCTGCAATCTGGTGACGGAAGACACAATTGACGCAAAGATCTATCACCGCTGTTTGGAGCGTATCGGCGTATTCGAAAGTTCGATTGGTGAGTGCGCCGGGATTCTCGGCGATATGACCCAGCGAATCAATGAAGCAATCTTCGATTCTAAGCTGACCCAGCAGGAAAAAGAAGAAAAAATCGAAAAAATTGCTGACAACGAGGTCTCCAGAGCCAACGAAATGAAGAAGCTGGAGGATGAGAGCAAACAGCTGTTTGGCATTGATATTTCCGGCTATGTGATGGATCGGAAAGTCATGGATGCAGAAAATCCGTGGATCGGGGAACGGTATATTCAGGCACTCGTAGTGGAGTATCTCAATCGGGTTTTGGGAGAAAAAAACTACATTCAGGGTGACGGACCTCACAAGGTGCTGACACTGAGCGGCGAGAACCGTGCGGCGCTGAAAGCAAAACTGCGCAGCTCCCACATGAAAAAATCGGCTATGTACAACCAGTGGATGGACTATCTGAAAGGGTCTGACACGCGAATCGCGGTAACATTCAATCAGGAAGAAGCAGCACGAGATCGGAATGCTATTTTCTTTACGGCAGTGCATCCGTTGGTAAGGATGGCAGCTGCCGAGCTGCACAATCGTCAAAAAGTTTACATTCATCTGCTGGTAGATACCGCAGACTGCCCGGTGCCAACCGGAGACTATCCCTTCCTGCTCGTGGAACGGACGATCGTCGGGATGCGGAAAGAAGTCCGCATCGTGCCGATCTCGGAAATCAATTTGTCGGCATCGGATCTTTGTGACCTGTTGGAAACCGCAGACTACAAAGAAATTCTCGGTGATTATGCGGAAAACCAGTGGGATGCGCTGTCTCAGCGAAAGCGTGAACAGCAGCAACAGGCTCTTGCACAGTTGACCGCAGACGTAAAGGAAAAATGTGACTACCGACGCGCCGCTGTTCTGAAAAGTTATCAATATCGCAAAGAAGATTTGCTGAGCCGTATTCAGAATGTGGAGGATGCAAATATCAAGCGGATGTATCAGAGCCAGCTTCGCAGCCTTGAGGAAGATAAAACATCGACTTTAAGTGAGCTGGAAAAGATTCAAAACCGTGCAACCGTGGAGGAAAATGTTATTGTGAATGGCATTATAACGGTTTGCAACTATAACTAAGGATTGATTTTATGGACGATTTATATTCTGAGATCCGGGAACGCAGTAAGCAGGACTACGGACAGAAATTTGAAGAATGGGCACCACGTATTCTGGTAGATCAGTACAGCGACCGAACACACTTTATCTTTGAGTTGATTCAGAATGCAGAGGATGCTGGGGCAACCTATGTGACATTTTCCCTTTACCCGGACCGATTGGTGCTGTGTCATAACGGAAAGCCGTTTACAGAAGCAGATATCCAGGGCATTTGCGGCATTCGTTCTACAAAGGATGAGCCGGAGTCTGGTAAAATTGGACGATTTGGTATTGGATTCAAGTCTGTCTATGCCTATACGAAAACGCCGCGGATCTATTCTGGCCAGTATTCTTTCCGGATTTGCAATCTGGTCCTTCCTTATGCGGAAGAAAATGAGGCAACCGGGGACGATACGATTCTGATTCTCCCATTTGACGGAGAAGTCAATCCCGAAACAGCTTATAATGAAATCGGAGATGCGCTAAAAAAGTATCTTTCTTCGGATGTCTTGTTTGCCCTTTGCAATGTCAGAAATATAAGCTGCAAGATCTATCCGGATGAAAATGAATGGTCGGTCAGCAAAGAATTCACCCAAGTAGACAATGGTGTGGATAAAGTTCTGCTGACGCAGAAGCCAATAGATTCTGCAAAAAAACTTCTGGTGTTTCGTACACAAGATAAGCAGCCAATTTTGATTGGATATGAACTCGAAACAGATGGCCAAGGAAAAGATAGGGTTATCCCGACAGAACAGCACTATCTTTATGTTTTTTTCCAGACAGCAGTCGAAACGCATCAGACATTTTACATTCATGTCCCGTTCTCAACGACACCTGCGCGAGACAATGTCAGGCACAATGAAGTGAATCAGTTCCTTGCTGAAAAACTTGCAGCACTTTTTGCCGATGGCGTCCGCTGGTTGTTGAAAAATGGTTATGTAACACTTGAGTTTTTGAACGAGGTATACCCAATCTTGGATACCTGTAAGGAAGAAAATCTTCGAGGCATCCATGAAATGGGACTTGCGCTTTTAAGGGATGGTCTTGCCCTTCTGCCGACCGAAGAAGGCGGCTATTGCTCGATCCAAAATGCAATGCTGCCTTATGCTAAAAATATAGCAGATAATATCACACAGTCCATCTTACAGAAAGAATATGGTGACACAGCCTGTTGGGTAAAAGCAGATGTTTGCCTTGGAGTCAACGAACATCTGATGATGTATCTGACTCATCATTTTGGTCTGCCGGTATTACGCTGGAGGGATGTCCTCCCGCGCCTGACCGCAGAAATTCTGGAAAATCAATCCGATGAATGGCTGTTGAATCTGTTTGAGACGATTTATTCAACCTGTACTGGTGTCTTCCGCTCCAAAGAAAAAGTAGATGCCAAAGGAATTCCCTTTGTCCGGCTTCAAGATGGTTCGCACATCCGCTGCCAGTACGATGGTATGGCACAGGTCTACCTTAATAATCCGACATCCTGCAAAAATAAAATAAGTGCAGCAATCCTTCAGGATCAGCGTGGCAGAAATTTTTATGTTGATGCACTTGGCATTGAGGAATATAATGCCATTCGGGAACTGAAAGATGATGTGTTGTGCTTTTATGGTGAAGATTCAGATGATACGGATATCCAGTTTGAGGATAATCTGGAGCACTTTGAACTGATCGAGCGTGCATTAAAGGAGAATGCAGCGGAGGTGCAACGTATTCTGGCAAATGTCCCAATCGTTTGGGATGGACATCGATGGAAGAAACCGGCGGATTGCTATATTCCGTCTGATTTTCTGGATCGTTCAGATCCTGCGGTGCAGGCAGTGCTGGGTCAGATGGATGTGTCATGGGTGTCGGAAGACTATCGTGGAAACGTTCCGGCGGAAGTGTTTGAAAAAATAGGCTGCAACGTAGGGATTAAGGATGTTTTCGTGGACCATTATGCGTACAATAACCACCTGAGAAAGGCGGATGCCAGTTTCTTTGAAATGTTACAGAAGCGTGTCCTTTACAAGAGATGTCAAAGAGTAGACTACCCGGAAACATGGGATATGTACCATTCTATCGACCATCTACAGGATATCTTGTGCAGTAACTCCGTTGAAATGTCAGTTAAAGTGGTGGATCTTATAAATGAAAAAGTGAAGAAGCACCCATTATACGGAAAAATGACCGGTTCTCATAGTAAGGCATTTAACACCACGACAACTGACAGTGTGAATCATATTCCTTCAATGCTGGCGTTGGAGCTTAGCAGTACAAAATGGTTGTACGATAAGACTGGAACACTTCAAAGTCCCTCTGACATAAAAAAATCAGACCTAGCTGTGCAGTATTCTGGCCACGGAGCAGAGATATTTGCACAACTTCCCTTTAAGGTAGAAAGCGAAGCTGTCGAGACTGTAATCCAAAGCGTAGAGGAACCATACCAGGCTTTTATCAGTGCTATGCTGAAAAGACCTGATGAACTGCGTCTAATGTGCGAAACATACCAGAAACTTCAGAAAAAGCGACAGAAAGAGACTGACAAAACACAATCTTTAACGGAGTTGCTTGAGAAGCAGAGCAGTGCGCAGACCGAGGTAGAGACAGAGCCAGCTCCAGATGATGAGACATTGGGCGAGTACGGTGCTGTGCGGAACCTGAAACATCGCGAAAAAAAGTTGGAAGAAAACTTCCAAGAGGGACTTGAAGGCCAAAAAACAGTTGCGCCGCGACTGCGGTATACCTGTTCTGAAAGCAACCACGAAGAAAAGGCTTTTTTGCGAGCGCAATATTTTGGCAAGTGCCAGATTTGCGGTAAGCAGATTATCCGATATGATGGAAAACCATACTTCGAGGCGTGCAATATTCTGCCGACGGATTCGATTCCGACAACGTACAAGCAGAGTATCTCTGAGGGATGGAATTCGTTGTGCCTTTGCCCGAACTGTGCAGCAGAGTTTAGATATGGAAAGAAAAATCTTTCTGAACTTGTCCGAATGATTCAAACATACAACGTCGAGGAAGAAGATGAAAACCTGATTGTTTGCGACATCGAGATGCAGGGAGAGAAGCGAACAATCAAGTATACTGGAAAACATTTTCTGGCACTGCAAAAGGCAATCGGATTTTATGATGACTATATTAAGAAAAAAACTGATACAGTGAAAGATGAATCCGATGGTTGAGATAACTCTGGCAAGCAGTGCATTCGTGCGCACAAATGCAAATTTTGCGTTGCAAAATGCTTGTTGGGAAATCCCAAACCCTTTCTGATCTGCACCGTTCCGGTGCAGGCTGCGCGTTCTTTCCGAACGCTATTGAATGTGTCAATGCACACTCTCTCCGAAAATCCGGGGCGCTTTTTGGTGCAAGCGTCAATGGCATAATTCCTAAGTTCATGATAGAATAGGTGCGTTGTGTGCCTGACACATGAAAACGGAAAGGACGATGCAGAAATGGAGCAGCTTTATCTGATGCCCGGTGAGGAACGCTACACAAAGTTTCGGGATGAGAACGGTGTGCCCAAAATCCGTTACACCTACTGCTCCCTGCACGGCAAGCTGTTCAATTGCGTGTGCCGCTCAACAGATGAAGCCCAGCGGCTGTGTGAAGATTGGCTCGTTTCGCAGGATCGCTGCTACATAAACTAAAAAAGTCGCCGAGGATTCCGCCCCATGAAAGGGTTAGAATCCTCGGCGACTTTCGTTTATCGGGTCTGCTGCTTTTCCTGTGCGTCTTTTTCTTCTGCGAAGAACAATTCAATATTTTTCTGTGCCTTTACCAACTCCTGCATTTCTTCTCGTACCTTGCGATAGTCCGGGTAGGCTGCTTTCTTTTGGGTCAGAAGATCGGAATACTCTGCATTCAGTGCTTTGACCTTCGGTAGCTTTTTTAAGCCTGTTTCATCGAAAGCGGCCTTGGCTGCTTTGTGCAGTGTGATTTCTTCGCGGTGAGTATCCAGAAACTTTTTGCTATATCCCGCTTTCCGGTAGGCATCGTAGACTGGGTGGGTCTTGGCGTAATTGACGATGTGCGTTTTCAGCACAGCAATTTCCGCCATCCGTGTTTCAGCGGCTTTGATGGAATCTCCCAGCTGGTGGTATTTTTCTGTTGCCGCCGCTGTGCGTTCATTCAGTTCATCTGCGCTGCCAATTTTGTGCTCCTGCAAGAAAATCAGCGTCTTGGACATTTCTTTCAAATTATATTTTTTCGCCCATCGTGCATAGCCTTCGCTTTTTCCCTCGGCCAGCTTTGCCTGAATGTCAACCAGCAATTGGAAGGGCGGCTCTTGGAGCGGCTGTATTTGACGTGGATGGTGTTCAGTTTTTCCCGCAATCACCACTTGCAGTTCATCCTCGCTGTACCCAGCCCCCAGTGTTTTGAAGCGTATGAACCGTTTTTGCCGTGCGCCCTTGACGGAGGTGTATTTTCCACGCTTGACCTCATAACCTTGCTGTTCCAGTTTTTGCAGAAAATCTTCGTAATCCTTGGGCTTTTCTGCAAGGATGCTGTCGATGATTCCACACAGGCGGTCACGGTTGCTCTCCTTGGGCGGATAAAGAACACGCTTCTGTCGCTCCCGGTAGGGCTTCTTTTCAATAACAGACAACTGGTGTTCCAGACAAATCAGATCACTCAACCGTTGCACTGCCAACGCCGAAAAGAAAAAATTCCGGAACTTTTTGGTGCCATCCAATGCTGTGGAGTTGAAGATCACATGGTTGTGGATGTGCTGCCGGTCCGTGTGCGTTGCCACCACAAAGGCGTGTTTGCCCTTGGTAAAGCGCATGGCCAGTTCGTAGCCCACCTTGTTAGCCTCCTCTGCGGTGATTTCCCCCGGACAAAAGGACTGCCGAATCTGGTAGGCGATGATGTCGCTTTTCTGTCTGCGCCCGGTAGCAAGTTCATACTGCCGCTTGGAAAGCATAAATTCTTCATCCACGGTCAGGGGACTGCATTCGTAACTGCTGACCAGTTCGCCCTGCTGTGTCTTGTCCGGGTTCTGGGCGTAATCCGTGCGGCTTTTCAGACAAGCCGCAACCGACTTGCCCTTGTTTTTGTGCAACGCGATCAGCCGTGTCGCGGCCATCCTGAATCACCCCCATAAAAGAAAAATGCCGCCCGAAGGCGGCAAAGGATTAAAACTATTTCTTACAGTTCTGCAAGCCATTCACTAAAACGCCCGATACCCTCGGTGATGGCTGTTGCACCGAAAAAGAGAACGAAGCAGATGAACTCAGCTACCAGCAGGATAAAGAACTGATCCCAAGTCTGGCGGCAGGCAGTGTAGATGCCGCAGCCGAAGATGTAGAGCATCAGCGGAGCAACCACATAGCTGGACAACGTGAGCAGCCACTTCGCCATCAGAGCCAAAAACGCCACAAAGAGAGAAATCGGGAAAAGAACAATTTTCTTCAGGATAGACATCATATCAGGCACTTCCTTTCTGTTCGCTCTTATTATAAAGGTATCGACTATTGCACTGCAAGGATGTCAAGCATTATATGTACACCCGCAGTCCTCCAACTGCGGGAATTTTCTTAGAGATTTGCCAGTTTAGTCAGAATCTGCTTGCCAATGGAAATCAGTTCGTCCAGCCGGGTGCGCAGATCAGCAAGGTCGGCAGAGTAGATCTTGCCGTTTTCGTTAGCGCGTTTGGCGACCTGATTCAGATTGTTACTGCAATTCTGAAGCAGATAAGCCATTCGGCGCAGCTGTGGAAGGTCGAGGTTCAGGCAGTAGCCATCCAGTGCCATTTTGCGGATATAGGCACTCAGACTGTGGATGCCCATTCCATACATCTTATCTAAAATGCGGTTTCGTTCTGCATCGGTCACACGAATAAATAGACGGTGTTCCCGCTTTTTCACATTATCGCTCCTCCTTATCCAGATAACTCTTGAACGGCTTGACTGGTTCCGGTTGGTTGACCTTTTCCTCCAGCGCAGCCAGCACGGACGGACGAGCTGTGGGAGTTTCTTCTGTTTTTTCGGGAGAATCCTGTGCCGAACTGCGATCAATGTTCAGCAAGGCGTTCAATTCAGAAAGTCGGGCAGACTTTTCGGCCAGTTCTTCCTCCTGTGCAAACGGCTTTGCCACTTCAACCTCTGCAGCCTGTTTCTGCTGCTCCAGATTTTGCAGAGCATTTTCAGCGTCTGCAATACGGTCCGTAAAGTTGTCGATGGCATTGTCCAGACGAGTGATATTGCCGCGCGCATCATCGCCCAGCGATACCGGATAGCTCAACTCTGCCCGGAGAACGGCTTGATGCTCATTTTTGAAGCTGTCGAACCGGATGTTCAGTTCAAAGCCACGGTAGGTGCCCAGCAGCATCATATCGGCATTGGGCATCTCCTGCCGAGCCAGCAGCAGCCGTTCGCCCGCAGCCTTTTTGTCATCGTACACCATACCTTTGATGGTCATACCGCAGAAGTTTTCTTTGTCCTGCGGGTGTGCTGCTGCAATCTGTGAATCCTGCTGCAAAGCAGCAATGCGGGTTTTCTGTTTCTGGATCTCCTCCGGGAAAGTTTTGAGCAGCTTATCCTCCAGACGATATTTCTGATTCTGGAAGTCTCCGCGCAGCACCTTCAATTTTGCTACCTGCACGTCCAAGTCCATCTTTTCCCGGATGCGAGGGTCGCCTGCACACAGAGCCTTGATTTCTGCGTAAGACAGAGCCTGTTCATCAATATCATCGCAGGAGCGCATGGGAGATTTGCTCGTCATAATCTGAGAAATGAACTTCTGCTTATTCTCAAGGGTCTGATCGGGTAAGAGAATGGCATTACTGCCATTCCCTCCCCTAAGAACCGTACGTGAGAGTTTCCCCTCATACGGCTCAAACCTTTCAGAAAGTTCCCGTTAGGGAACCCGGCTCAACAAAACAAACATCGTTCTTGTGCAATACGGTATGGCATTCGGGATGCACCATTTCCAGCCATGGTGACTTCCCATGCCGGAGCACCTTGTGAACCTTGAAGCCAGTGTCAGAGGTTATTGGCTCTCCACACACAGGGCAGCAACGGTGCTGGTTTCTCCATACTTTCAGGAGTTTTTCGCGTCCGTTGGTGCTGTTCAACATTTTCTCACCATCACGCTCTTCATAATAACCATTCCACCGCGCATCGAAAGGATTTGCTTCAGCAACGATTTTCTTAAAGCGGATGATTTTGGTGTCCGTCGCATATTCGAGGGCAAAATAGGAAAGCTCTTTGTTTTTCTTCTTGGAGCGTTCTTCTGCGGCAAAAGTCCAGTTCCGAGAGCCGATGCAGTGCCAATATTTCTTGGCAATCCACCGTCTGCTCTTTTTCTTGTGCCTGCGCTTTGCCCATTGCCAGAGACAATTATAAATCTGATAGTCGATTTTGCTGAATGCTTCCGCGGACACAACAAATCGCTGGTTATTGACCCAGCCACGGATAACCGGGTTGAGCTGGCGAATCAGGGAATCCTGCTTTGCCGATTTGTTGCTCTTGACGATTTCGCGCACCTTTTTCAGCAGAGAGCTGACCGATTGCTTCGAGGGTTTGATAAGGAGTTTTCCGTTATATTTTCGGATATTTTTGCCCAAGAAGTCAAATCCATCTTCGATGTGGGTGATAACCGTCTTTTCTTCGGACAACTGCAATCCACGTTCAGCCATGAATCCTCTAATAATAGGAAGGACTTCTTCGCGCAGAAATTCCGGGCTTTCTCCGGTTACGATAAAGTCGTCAGCATAGCGCACAAAGTTCATCTTATTAAAGTGAGTTTTCCCATTGAAGTACTGTTTGGTCGGCAGTCGTTCCTTTAAGAGCCGTTCCAGCCCATCCAGTGTCATATTCATCAGAGTGGGCGAGATAGTCCCGCCCTGCGGCGTACCCTCTTCGGTGGGGAACAGCTGTTTCGTATCGACAAATCCACACTTTAGCCATTTCTGTAAAACCTGTGTGTCCATCGGAATGTTTTCCATGAGCCATTCGTGGCTGATATGGTCGAAGCATCCCTTGATGTCACCTTCGAGAATCCATTCGGGTGATTTTCCTTTGTTCAGGTCGGTAAAGCACTGCTCGATTGCATCGTGCGTACTTCTGCCGATTCGGAATCCATAGGAGTTCGGGTCACCGTAGGTTTCAGCAAGCGGTTCCAGTGCAAACATGTACAAAGTCTGCATGGCTCGGTCTGTCATTGTCGGAATACTCAATGGCCGCAGTTTGCCGTTTTTCTTCGGAATATAAACACGTTTCAGAGGCTGAGGACGGTATCCTCGCCGTTTCAGTTTATTGATTGCCTTGAATTTTGCCTCTGGGGTCAGCCACAGTTCATGGTCAACCCCAGCCGTATTTTTACCACGATTGCTTGTTACTCGCTTCACTGCCAAGGCTTTGGCGTAAAACGAGTGAGTTAACAGCCATTGCAGCGTTTTCACTTTGCTGTAATGACCTTCTTGTTGAGCCTTTACGATACGCATTTGCAGCTTTTTAACATAAGCGCGAGCCTTGTTCCAGTCGATGCTGGCCCAATCTTCCACTTTGCAAGTCGGTGCACACGATTTCTCGTTCATTTGCAATTCCTCCATTTTGAAAAGTTCTGTAAATTCTCTCGTAAAGAAAGACCATGGATGGAAGTCTGCCTGCTTTCGCATGAGGTAATGTTGCAACCTCTATCCGTCCCCATTACAGGGTCGGCATTCGCTTTTTCCATCTTTCTTCTACCCGCATTTCATAAAGTCTCCTTACGGTTTCCGTCCGATTGCTCGGAGAAATACGGGCTTACCACGTTCCGCTTATTCAACAGTATGGGTTAGGTCTCACTTCTCCGCCGGCAGCTTTGTGTCCATGTATTCCCACTATACAGGGGAATAACCAGCTGCATTACCATTTTGGTTCAGGCTTGTCAGCAACTTTAGCCTGTTCGGCCTTAACGACGTTTATCAGTGATTCACGTTACATTAACCATACCATACAAGTCAGGCTCCCCAACCGCATTGTTGCTTGCAGCTTATCGCTTTCACCTCGCAGTTTCAGCTTGAACCCTTTCGGGTGGAGCTACCCTTGTCCTGTCACGCTTCCTCACAGCCGTTACCAGCCGCTTTGTTGACAGTAGACTACTGCTAATGGAATAACAGGTCCGGTCATTGCCAGACAGTTGAATTAAGCGACTTCGTGTCGCACATAGAGGTAGGCGTCAAATGTCGATTCCGTGACGTAATTATAGACGTACACTTGTTTGTTTTGATTGCCTTGACGGATGATTCTGCCATTGCGCTGGGTCATATCAGACGGACGCCAGCCTACATCCAGATGATGCACCGCCACAAGCAGCGTCTGGACGTTGGTGCCAGCTCCCATCTTTGCAGTGCTGCCCAGCAACACACGCACCTGTCCGCTGCGTACCTTGGAGAAAAGTTCTGCTTTCTTGTTCTCCGTATCTGCGTTGTGGATGAACTCGATCTCCTGTTCGGGCACACCGGCGTTGAGCAGCTTGGTGCGAATATCATCATAGACGTTGAACGAACCATCCCCCTTGGGAGTAGACATATCGCAGAAAATCAACTGGGTCAGCTTCTGCTCCTTGGTGTCGTTCCAGATGCGCAGGACGTTGTTGACGCAGGCATTTAACTTGCTGTTGGGGTCATCGGGCAGAGCGGAATTCATCAACCGCTGATCAAGACCGATTTTGCGGCCATCCGACGTGATTTTCAACATATTATCCACAGAAGGGTCAACAGAACCACTGTGGACTTCGGCTGCACGTTCGCTCAACGCCTGCACCATATCCTGTTGGATTTCCGAAGGTTTGACCACCACCGTCTCAAATTTTGCATCAGGCACCGGGAGATGAAGCTGATCGCTGGTCTTGATATCAGCCGCTTCTTTGAACATCGCCATCAGTTCAGGAAGATTGAAGAACTTAGCGAATCTTGTTCTTGCCCGGTAGCCGGTGCCTTCGGGCGCAAGTTCAATGGCCGTGGTCGTCTCACCGAAGGTGGATGCCCACGCATCAAAATGGGTCAACCCTTTCTGCTGCAAGGTGTTGTACTGGAGGTAGCGCATCAGGGTATACATCTCGGTCATGCTGTTGCTGATAGGGGTGCCTGTCGCAAAAATAACACCGCGCCCTCCGGTGATCTCATCGAGGTAGCGGCATTTTCCAAACATATCGGAGGATTTTTGCGCTTCAGATGTGCTCAGTCCGGCCACATTCCGCATCTTCGTATATAAGAACAAGTTCTTATAGTTTTGGCTTTCATCCACAAACAACCTGTCTACGCCCAATTGTTCAAACGTAACCACATCATCTTTACGGTCTGCGCCTTGCAGCTTTTTCAGTTTCTGTTTCAGAGACTTGCGCAACTTTTCCAGCTGCTTTACTGTGAAATGCTCGCCAACCTGTGCTTTCGCTTCTTCGATGGCCTCCTCGATTTCATCCATCTGTTCCTGAATCAGACGCTCCTGTCGTTCTGCGGACAAGGGTATCTTTTCAAACTGGCTGTGTCCGATGATAACTGCATCATAATCACCGGTCGCAATTCTCGCACAGAATTTTTTTCGATTACCGGGTTCAAAATCTTTCTTGCTGGTAACCAGCAGCTTCGCATGGGGGTACAGACGTAAAAACTCGCTGGCCCATTGTTCCGTCAAATGGTTTGGCACGACAAAAAGACTTTTCTGGCACAAGCCCAGACGTTTCAGTTCCATAGCGGAAGCCGCCATCTCAAAACTCTTGCCGGCACCGACTTCGTGCGCCAAAAGGGTGTTGTACCCATACAGCACATGGGCAACCGCATTGCGCTGATGCTCTCGCAAATTGATCTCCGGGTTCATGCCCACAAAATGAATGTGGGAACCATCGTATTCACGGGGGCGGGTGCTGTTAAAAAGCTCGTTGTACTTCTTCACCAATAAGGCACGCCGCTGAGGGTCTTTCCAGACCCAGCCAGCGAAAGCATCCTTGATGGCCTGCTGTTTCTGCTGGGCGAGGGTGGTTTCGTTTTGATTCAGCACACGCTTTTCTTTCCCATCCTCCTCGATGGTATCATAAACGCGGCTATCACGCAAATTCAAGGTATCCTCCAAAATCTTGTAAGCGTTGGCTCGGCGTGTACCGTAGGTTTCGGTGGCCATAATGTCCCCGAAGCCAGTAGCAGATTTATTGGTGATTCGCCATTCGGAAGTGTAAGGGGAGTAGCGAACGGTGATGGCATTGTTGTAGCGGATACGATAGGGCGGCTGAAAAGTTTCCATCATAAACTGCTGCACGATGGAGGGGGCAAGCCAAGTGGCACCCAAACGTACATCAATTTCAGATGCTTCCAAATCTTTGGGCTGCGCTTTTTCCAGTGCTTCCATGTTGACCTTGAACTCCGGGCGGCTTTCCGCAGCAAGCTGTGCCATGCGCAGCTTATCGCGTACATTACCCGAAAGGTATTCGTCCGCTGTTTGCCAGCCCGCTTCCGGGTCGTCAGCATCCGCAGCTGGGTCTTTGAAAATCACGCCGGACAATTCGGTGGTGATGCGCTCACAGTTACCGGGTGTGCCCAGCAGTTCTGCCATATAAGGCAGATCAACCTTGCCATGCTCCCCGATGGACACCGCCAACGCTTCGCTGGGGGTATCCACGCTGGTGACAACACGCTCTGGCCGAATCGTCCGCTTGGTGAACATATCTGCCTTGGACTTGAGATTTTTATTCTCGTCCAGATTCTCCAGTGAGCAGAGCAGATAGTAGGAACTGTCATCATCGAACAGGCGGGCATTTTTCTTGTCGTTGATCAGCCCGTATTTTGCCGTAAAGGCATCGTAGGCGGCGTTCAATTTTGCTTGCGATGCCTTAATGTCCTCGTCCGGGAAGTCGTTCAACTGCTGGTCAATCAGTTCGTTGACGATCTGCCGCAACTCCACCATACCAGCTACACGGCCTTTGGCGTTGTCGGACAGTTCGATCTGCGTCATGATAGAGTTCTCTCGGTAGTAGATCTCGCCATCAACGACCGTATAGCTAAAATTCTTCACAGTCGGGTCTGCGGGCAGCGTTTTGCGCTGTGCTTCCGCATCTGCGACGTCCGGGGCAGCAATCTCCACCGCAGTGTAATTACCCTCGATGTGCTGTACCGCCTCGGCAAGCTGGTCTGCAAGGCTGGTGCCCTCGATGGGTGCAACGGTCAGGTCGTGACCATATTGGGTGCTTTCCATCGTGAGCTGCCCCAGCACCATCTCCGGGTGGTCTACAAAATACTGGTTGATGGCAAAGCCATCTTCCGTTTTGCCAAGCTGCACCCAGTCTGGCTCATGGTCGATGGGGCGGTCACGCTTCTGCAAAAAGATAATGTCCGAAACCACTTCGGTTCCGGCATTCGCCTTGAACGCATTGTTGGGCAGACGGATGGCCCCCAGCAGGTCGGCACGCTCTGCCATGTGCTTGCGGGCGGTGCTGTCCTTGCTGTCCATGGTATAGTGAGAAGTCACAAACGCCACGATGCCGCCCGGACGCACTTGGTCGATGGCTTTCGCAAAGAAATAGTTGTGGATGCTGAAGCCCAATTTGTTATATGCCTTGTCTGCAACTTTATAATTGCCAAACGGGACGTTGCCCACTGCAAGGTCATAGAAATCCCGGCGGTCGGTGGTTTCAAAACCTGCTACCGTGATGTCAGCTTGCGGGTACAGCTTTTGCGCAATGCGTCCGGTGATGCTGTCCAGTTCCACACCATACAGGCGGCTGTCCTGCATGGTGTCCGGCAGCATCCCGAAAAAGTTGCCGACACCCATGCTGGGTTCCAGAATATTGCCGCTACGGAATCCCATTTTTTCTACTGCATCATAGATGGCACGGATAACGGTGGGGCTGGTATAGTGTGCATTCAGCACCGACCCACGGGCGGCGGCGTACTCGTCCTCCGAAAGCATTCCTTTCAGTTCGGTGTACTCCTTTGCCCAGTTGTCTTTGTTGGGGTCAAAGGCATCTGCCAGACCGCCCCAGCCGACATACTGCGCCAACACTTCCTGCTCCTCGGCAGAAGCACCACGGTGTTCTTCTTCCAGACGGAACAGCGTTTTGATGGCCTCGATGTTCCGGGCGTACTTCTGCTTTGCACCGCCCTCGCCCAGATGCTCATCAGTAATGTGAAAATTCCCAGCGGGTTCAGGCACAGGTTCTGCGTGGAGGGCTTCATCCAAGGCTGCGGCATTCGGGAAAGTCTGAACTTCGCCATCAATCACCGCAGAGATCGGCAGTTCATCCAGTTCCTCATCGGTCAGTTCAGGCTCATCCGGCTCCTTCTGCCGCAGTCCCTCCTCAAACTGCTGCCGGTTGATGACCTCGTTATCCCAAGAATGACCGTGCGCACTGGTGTCGATGCGCACATCGGTTTCACCAACATAGCCGATGGTTCCTTCAATTGTTCTGGTGGGAAGGTCTACTACAACTTCGTCCCCGACCTTATAGCTGACCTCTTTTTCGGGAACCAGCTCAATGGCTGCGTCCTGCTGTTCTTCGTACAGTTCCCGGATGTGCGGCAGATGCTCGTTGCGGAAAATGGGCAGTCTGTTTTTCGTCAGCTCCATGTCCTGCAAGCTGACGGATTTGAACATAAAATTAACGTGTTCCACCCGAAAATCCCGGTCATCCAGCTTGACGATGCTGCCAATCGGTAAATAATCCGATTCCCGGAGATATTTTGTCTGGTGGTGGGAGCCATCTTCGTTCAAGCCAGCCAGATAGACGTTATTGCCCTCTGCCCACAGCTTTTTGGATTTTGCTACCCACTGCTCACTCGGAAAGCCAGTTACCTTGACCTTGCCGAGCGTATTTTCCTGTGACAGAAGATTGGTATGCAGAATCTGCTCCACAGCAACGGCATCTTTGTCATAGAACAGATAGTTGCCGTTCAGTTCAAAGCCCACAAGAGTATTAGGATACTGCTCTTTCAGGGCAGTGTACTCTGCGGCAACCGTGCCGTCCAGCATCGGGAGCTGACGCTCAGCCTCCTGTCTGACAGTACGCTGCTCTTTTTCCGCATCCGTCAGATACCGATCAGACTGAATCATCAGGTCGATATACTTTTCCACCTGTATCCAGCTCAACGGGATTTTCTGATAATCCGGGTAGTGGACAAATTCCAAGCCTTTTCCATCGTAATTCACAAATCCGCTACTGCCATCCAGATAATCGTGGGAATGACCGCCGATGCCGTACTCCTTTGCCAGTGCCTTGGCACGGAGCTTTTTGTCAGGCTGGGTCTGGTACAGCTCAATAATTCGCTGCTTGCCATCCTGAAAGCCGGAGCCGTGTTTGCGCAGTTCATGTTCGATCTCTGCCTGTGACAAGGAAAAAGCGGAGGACGATTTCTCGTTCTCCGCTCGGTCGATTGCTTCAATTTGCTGGGCTTCGGTAGGGATGCTGAGATTGAAAAAACTCAGTTGTAAATCAGTTCCATCAGGATCACTTCTTCCACCTGTGCTTTCAGGCTGTTCATGTGTTGCACCCACATCAGTTGGTTCTTCGCTTTGTCCGGGGCTGGGTTCTGCTTCAGCAGTTCGGTCATCATCTGCTGCTTCTGGTTCTCCGCTGCCTGCTCCACTTCCAGCAGGTGCGGATGCAGCTTCCCGGTCAGCAGCATCGAGTTGTACAGCACCGGGCGATTCTCCATCAGGTACATCCGGCGCATCCGTCCGTACCGGCCCAGCGGCTTCTGCGGCTGGTTCAAGGTCAGGTTCGGGAGCTGGTAATCCCCGACGGTCGAGTAGGTCACGTTCCTGTTCATCATATTCATGCTGGCTCCTTTCTACATTGCGGCGGCGGATGGTCGTTTTGACAGTGCGCTCGATATTCCGTAGCACATCCCGGCTGCAATCGCTGACTGCCGCACCCAGTGCATAGACTGCATCCGGGGTCGAGAAATCATAAATTGCCTGAAAATCATCCCGGTCAAAATAACCCTCCGGTTCAAAACCGCACCGTTCCAAGATGGTGTACATGATGCTGATTGCGGCGGCACTCTTGAACTGGAGTTCCTGTCCGGCTTCATCATAATCCATCAGGAACGAACCGTCAACGATGCCGAGAATGTCGGAGCTGTTGTTATCCCAGTAGGATTCTGCCAGCTTTCCGGCAATGTCCGCAATCTGCTGACTGAGCCGTTCGTGGTGAATACCGTATTCCCGCGCCAGCATTTCCGATACCGGCTGGAACAGGTCATCGTTAAGTTGCCACACCTCCGGGTCACGGGAATTGCGCCGCACCCCGGTATCGCTCACATCAAAGACATAGTGCAACCGGGGTACACTGCTGGACTGGTCGAGCAGGGCGATACCCTTAGACCCTCTGCGCACATAGCGGTTCATACGGTTGTTCCAGATGTCAAAACTCGCACAGGCAGTCGCATCAGGACGCTGGGCGTAGATCATCAGCTGGTCGGCAAAGCTGTACTTATACAACCGGGATGCCGTAGTCAAATAATCCGTCCAGTGTTCCCAATACCGGGTCAGACCGTTTGCCGTGCGCTGGGCAAGGGCAAGGTATTCTTCGGTTTTGCTTGGCATAGCGTTCCTCCCTTCAATCTCGTTGTAAACAAAAAAGCGAGCGGCCTTTTCAGGTCACTCGCTTATGGAATCTATGGCGTTTTATTCGTATCGTGCGGCAAACTTTTCTGCCATCTCCAGCAGACGTTCAAAGGTCTGCGTTTCTTCCGGTTGCTCGATCAGTTTTGCAAGGAGCGCACGGAACACGTCGGTGCTGTCCTCATACAATCCTTTTGCGATAGTGTCAATGTGTTCATGTAGTTTTTTGACAGCATCACCGGAGGGTTTGGATTTCGCAAGCAGGTTGGTCAGATAACTGAGATAAGGATAGGTGGAATCATCAGTGATGATCTCGTTGGTCTCCTCGATGATCTTCTGGTTATCTTCGGGGGTCATATCACCCTTTTCTTCCCATATATCACGAGAAGAAGTGCGGCCTTTCAGAAAAGTGGCAAAGAGCAGGCGGTCAAGGGGAGAGCGTTTTGTGGTGTCCATTGGCAAGCCTCGCTTTCTATTTTTGTCCGTACAATAAAACTGATTTTAGTATAGCATGAATTGAAGTGTACTATCAAGACCACATTCTTGCGGGTTATGAAAAATTTTCGGAGCAAGAGAGGATATGTACGCCGCCCGTAGGCGGCAAAAATCAGTCCATAGGAAATTCGATCTCTGCAAACTGCTCATCGGTCAGGAGCTTCAATTTATCAATCACATTTTCAGACAGTTCTCGCAGGGCGGTTTCGTCGGGCATCAGGTAGCACTGCATCAGTCGCAACTCCTGCACCAGCCCCAGTCGGGTGCCAGTGTTGTAGAGCATCATCAGCATCAGTTCTTCATGGTTAAAGTTCATGGTCAGCCCTCGCTTTCCGGCAGACGGTGGGATTGCACTCCGGGGCATCGCACTTTTCCTTGAGATTCATCAGCACCGAAGGGCGTTCCGGCTGCTTGTCCAGAAACCCCTGTAAATCTTTGAAGCCGATGCTGTCCACATAATGCACAGACACCTCGCCATTGCGTTTGAGTGCGATTACATCGCTGACCGACAGGCTGTGCCCCTCAAAATCCTGCGGACGGGAGAGGTTGAACATCTGAAATAGTTCTTCCAAAACCTCGTTGTTCGGCACATCCTGCCACATGGCGGGCAGATCAGCGTAGTAGGTGACCTCGTAATGCTCCGGGTCGGGCATTTTGCCCCGACGATGCAGTTCCCGCATGGAAGCAAATCTTTCATCGAGGATTTTTTCGTCATGCCGCAGCTGCATCACCATATAAACATCGCACCCTGCGTTCAGAAACTTCTGCGGGATGTCCGTCATGGGTTCACCGTCAAAATTCTGGTTCCATTTTTGCTGCATCGTCCACCTCACAGTTCTGGCGCAGAACGTGCAGAGGATTTTGGCGCAGACGTATCACTTGCCAGTTCTGCCAGCTTTTCCAGTGTGGAAGGGCGATGGTCTGCACTCAGTTCCTCGGCTTCCGCAACTTTGTCCATGACGGCATCGTAGTCCTGCAACAGCCGCCGCCCCTTTTCCATGTGGTGTGCTTCCAGAATCTGCTCACGGGCTTCCTGAATGGTCAGTTCCGGGGCATCCAGCTGCCCACCGTCCATTACGGAATAATCACTGTGGTAAATAGTGTAGTCCCAGCCGTCCTCACAGGACTGGATAGCAAGATAGCCCTTGCCGCTCAGTTCCCATGCAGCCTGCTCGTCCTGTGTCTGAATTTCGGGGTAGAAGTCTGCATGGTTTCGTTCCATGACCTCGGCAAACTGGCAGATGTGGAACACATTGCCCAGACCGCCCATGTCAAAGTGATAATCATCCAGATGTTCCACCCGTGCCGTAAAACTGCGCCCATCCGGGTAATCCACCTGAATCACGCCGCCATCTGGAATGCGATAGAGGTCATCATAGTGGCTGTTGATGAGACGAATATCCTTCGGCAGCGTTTCCGGCTCCCAGATGCGCCGTCTGCCGATGCCCGCCTGCGGGATGTTTTCGAGGATCTTTACGCTTTCCTGTTGGATGGCCTTACGGTCATCGTCCGAAAGTTCAAACAGATACCAGTTCCGGGCGGCAGGGATGGTGTTTTGTCCATCTGGCGGCAGGTTCTTTTCGGAGATTTGCCCGCTTTCCAGCGGCTCACCAGTTACCTTGTTGTAGGTGGCAAAGCCGACTCCTGTACCGTTTTCCCGGAGATGCAGATAGCGTTCATCGTTGATAAGGTAAACCGCTTCTTTTATCTGCTCCATCAGCACCCACCTTCAAATTCCAGCGAAAACTTGCTGCGGCCATCGGCTTCACAGGACAGCAGTACGGTAGCATTGTAGGTCTTGCCCTTGGTGCTCTTGCAGTCCTTCAGGCGGACACGACCGTCCCGAAGCAGCTTGTCCGCCACATGAGCGTCCAGACGCTTGCCCAGACGCTTGAAGAACGCATTGTCCTTCCACAGCACGAAACGGCACT
>ENA-OROL01000530-OROL01000530.1-human-gut-metagenome-genome-assembly--contig:-NODE-530-length-38576-cov-18.108019_pt1 | contig 38576 bp, 25 predicted proteins | sample MGYA00242128_ERZ509048 | MGnify/ENA primary metagenome ERZ509048 (study PRJEB26280, sample SAMEA2338750) | human gut metagenome | biome: human gut; feature: human-associated habitat; material: faeces...
GTTGGTCGCGCTTTCATGCTCCTTCCGCGTGCAGCTTTTTGGTGCTTCGCCTAAGTCCTTGTTTGCCCCCAACTTTCCGTGAAGAACCAAAAAAGTATCAAAACAGCCTGTGGACGAATTCCGCAGGCTGTTTTTGATTGCAATCAGAACAAGTCCAGCATGTTATCCAGATAGATTTCCTCCCGCACTTTCAGCTGGCATTCCGGCTTCGTCAGGTAGTACAGCAGAAATTCCAGCACCAGCGCGCTGCCCAACTCGCGCCCCTCAATCTTGAAGTTTTCAAAGCCCATCGGCAGATACGTCTGCTGAATATCCGCCACCCCGATAAAGCCCGGATTCTCCATCGCCTTGGAGAATCGGTAGCCGCCCGCTGCGTCCGGTGCGTGGCAGCGGTGCTCGTCACCGCCTTCGCCGAGGTTCTTCCGGCTGACGGCTTCGTAGCACGCGCGGCGGTCGCGGCAGCCGAAATAGCAGCACTCGTTGCAGAGGAACTCCACCTTGTCCTTCTGCTCCTGCGGCAGGGCATTCAGCTTCTCCAGCGCGTGATTCAGGCGGAAATCCGGCACGACATAGCGGAATTCCGCTCGTTCCAGTTCCGCCTGCAAGTCGGGAAACGATGTCAGCACTTTCGTCGTTGAGGACACGAAATACAAGTTCGGATACGTTTTCTGCAAATAGCGCAGAAGCAAATCCGAATGGAGAATCACGCCGCCATTCCCGCCGTCGTTCAGCATCCGACAGAGCGCATTGCAGCGCGCATCACGCAGATGCTCCGCGCGCAGGAGGGAGTTGCTGAACGTCAGGCGCGGCGAAATGCCGTAATCACGCATCAGCGCCAGCACATCCCGCGCGCTTGACTCCCCCGACCCGACGCGCCCGCCACCCCACAGGCAATCCGCCGGTGCGCCGTAAATCGAGCCGATGTCGCACCAATCATAGAAATATTCCGGATGGTTTCGGTAGAGCGGCAAAAATCGGCAATACAGTTCGTAAAACTCGAACAGACCGGGCAGGTGATAGTGGGCGATTGTCATGTCTGCTGCCCTTCTTCCGCCGTCAGCAGCCAGTCTTTGCCCTGCCAATGCACTTGCATCTGCACTTTCTTCCCCCCCGCCGGCAGGCGCGGATGCAGCGTCGGCTGACCGTTCTCAAGCCGCAGCCCCAAGAAGCCATAGAGCAGCACCATATACGCGCCGCCCGCCGCCGCCGGATGCGTGCCGCCAATGTACACCAGCCCCGCCCACTGCTTGCCGCCGCCGACAATATCCGCCTCGGCGGATTTCAGGAACAGCGGATACGCTGCCGCCGGACGCCCGATTGCGCACGCGCACAGGGCATACATGCACGCAGACAGACTGCTGCCATGCTCGGTTCGCGGCTCATAGTAATCATAATTCGCGGCGATGATGTCCGCCGGGTACTGCCCCAGCATGTACAGCAGGGCAATCACGTCCGCCTGCTTGATGACCTGCGTCTGCGCCGCCACGCCATACGCGCCGCCCCAGTATTCGCGCGGGTCAATCAGGCGGCTGCGCACCTCCGGCACGAGCACGTTTTCCAGCTTGAAGTAGCCGTCGAACTGCTCAATCAGCCCGGTTTCCGGGTCAGGCGTTTGATGCTTCAAGTGCTTCGCGGCATCCGTAAAGTGCATCAGTTCCGCTTCGTCCGTCTCCGGCAGGTACTTCCGGCAGACCTCCACCGCGTAATTCAGCGTCATCCGCGCCATTTCGTTGGTGTAGGCGTTGTTTTTCACATGCTCGTGGTACTCGTCCGGGCCCATCACATCCAGCAAATCATAGGTGTCGCTGAGGATGCGCTTGGAAATCAGGCTCATATAGAACCTTGCGCATTCCAGCACGACGCGCGCGCCGCCGCTTTGCAGCAGCGAATCATCCCCCGTGTACTGCGCATATTTCCGCAGTCCGTACACGACAGCGGCGCTGATGTGCACCTGCGTATCGCGGAAGAACGTGCGCATCGGTCGCCCCGTGAACACGTCGGTGACATTGTAGTCCGTGCAAGCGTCCTTGCCGCCCTCGACGCTCTCCCACGCATAGAACGCGCCCGCATAGCCGTAGGATTTCGCCTTGTCCAGCGCGCCCGGCAGCGTCTGCACGCGGTATTCCAGGCAGTGCCGCGCCACCTCCGGCATACACGCCAGATAGAAATCCAGCATGAACATCTCCGTATCCCAGAAAATCGCGCCCTTATACGTCTGCCCGGACAGCCCGCGCGCCGCCACCGACAGCGCCGCCCGATGCCGCGGCGCGATGCTCATCAAGTGGTACATTGAATAATTGACCGCGAACTCCGCGCGCTCGTCGCCTTCAATCGTCACCCGCGCTTTCTGCCAGAGCGCCGCCCACGCCGCCCGCTGTTCTTCGCGCAAAGCATCATACGCCGGGGCATTTTCTGCCGCTTCCATGGCGGATGCTTCCGGTTCGTCGCCGTCGCTGGTGGTGTACACCGCTGCGACCTCATCCAGCTGCCACGGCTGACCCGCCCGAAGCGCGATTTGCGCCGTTCGAACGCCGCCGTGCGTGATTTCGCCGTCCGTGCAGCTGCACCGAAGCGCCGTGCAGACGCGCTGATGGTCATCCGTTTCGCCGGTCAGGGCGACGACGCCGTCCGATTCTGTCAGCGTCAGCGTCTCATAATGCGGGCCGTGGATGTCCCAGACGTTTTCGTCCACGCCGAACGCAATGGTGACGATGCTGTCATGTGTCGCCGTGATGGTCACGCGCTGTGCGAGCAAATGAACACGCTTCATGGCGCAGAACCGTTCCTGCCGGATGGTGATTTCGCCCGCATCCGCCTTGAACGTGCTTTCGCGGGTGAACACACCATCGGCAATATCGAGCGCGAGGCGGTGCGATGTAAGCCGATCGGCATTTTCCGGCAGCGACACGCCTTTCACGGCGACATACAGTGGGTTCGGGGCATTCAGCGGCTCTTCCCAGCCTTGCCCTTTTTGGTGGTGGATGCCCGCGAGGTTGACGGCGGTCATCTGCTGTACGCCCGCTTCGCCAATCGTCCCGCGAACGCCCATATACCCATTGCCCGTCAGGAAGCGGTTGCCGTTATCCGCGTCCTGTGCCGGGTCAAACCCCGTTCGCTCAATCACCGTATTCATCCGTGTATTCCTCCTCATGTTCAAAACTTCCCTCCATGCGGTATTCATGGAGGGAAATTCGCGGCTGCACTGCGCTTTTCCTGCTACGGATTGCAGGTTTTCGGGTGCGGAAATTTCGGTTCTATGCATTTATACTATTTCCAGATAAGAATGCGCCAAGATGCGCCGCGAATTTTTCATTCTGGCTAACGTGAATGAAACGCAGCGTAGCAGCGCTACGCTAAGTGGAATGAGCGGACGCCAGAAGGGAAAAGGCGCAAGCAGATGGCGCAGTTGAATCTGGAAATAGTATTACCCTACATACTCCAGCAAATCCGACAATTTTCCCAGATGATACGTTGCGCGCGCATCCTCCTTGGCGTCCCCCATGGCGGCGCAGGCAAACCCGCCCGCTTTGGCAGCTTCCACCCCTGCATGGGCGTCCTCCACCACCACGCACTGCTCCGGCTTCAAGCCCAGCATCTCCGCTGCCTTCAAAAACACCTCCGGATTCGGCTTCGAGTGCGTGATGCAGTTTCCATCCGCCACCGCGTCGAAAAACCCATCCAGCCCCATCCGCTCCAGAATGAACGGCGTGTTCTTGCTCGACGAGCCAATCGCCAGCTTCAAGCCGCGTGCGCGCAGGGTATCCAGCGTGCGCTTCACGTCGCCGGACAAATCAGCGGGCGACATTTGGTTCAGCAACTGCCGATAGCGCGTGTTTTTCTCCTCCGCCATCGCGTTTTTCTCATCCTGCGAGTACGCCTTGTCGCTTTTTTCGAGGATGATGTTCAAGCTGTCCATGCGGCTGACCCCGCGCAAAAGGCCGTTGCGTTCGCGGTCAAAGGGGATACCGAGCCGATCCGCGAGCGCCTTCCACGCGCGGTAGTGGTACTCGTCGGTCGAGCAGAGAACGCCATCCAAATCGAAGATAATGCCTTGATATTGCATCGTGATTTTCTCCTATCAATAAACGCAAATTTCCGCTGCCTGCGCGCCGTCGGTGCGTGATGCGGAATTCATTGTGAACACAACCTTGACAAAACTGGCTTCCACACTATCGAAATCAATGCGGATACGATTGCCCGTCGCAGGGTCGAATTGGTACTGCGCGGCGGGTGCAACTTCGGTAAAATTCTCGCCGTCCTGGCTGACGAGAACGGCGATTTCCTGAATGCGCGCCTCCCAGATGGCGGATGGATTCAGGCAGACCGCGACGGTCGAGATGGTATGCGTCTCGCCCAGCACGATGAGCATTTCCGCCGGGAATCCTTTGCTTTCCCAGTAGGTATCGGTTTTGCCGTCGTTGACGTTTCGGCTGACGTACACGTCGGTATGCGCGCCGGAAATGACTTCCTTATTGAGCGCGAAATTCTCCGTTTCGGGGAGGGCGATGTACTGGTCAGCAGGGTCAGGGAAGCACGCCGGACGCTCCGCCTTGGTCTGGTCGGGCGCGGGGACAACGGTCACGATGGTGGGAATTTCTTCTTCCGCCTGCGTCAGAAGGGGCAGGCACGCCAGCGACAGTGCGAGCATGGCGGATACGACAGAACGCATTTTCATAAGCGAAATTTCCTTTCTATAATGATGGTGGGTGTGGTGATGCGGGTGGTCGGTCGCGCCCATTTGGCGCGACAATGTGCAAGTGGGCGAAAGAGCAAGTTGGGGGGCGCGTCTGAGGACGCGCGAAATTACAACCGCTGCGCTGAAAGCGCTTCGCTGTTCAGCGCTCGTGTGGCAGAATTGCGTGCTTTTCCATTACTGGTTGCACGACAAACAGTTGGGGCGTTGCCCCAAACCCCACAAGGGACGCTGTCCCTTGACCCTGCAAGGGGCAATTGCCCCTTGACCCCTTCGCGCGATTGAGTTGGTGACACTCCCTTACTTCTTCCGCGTGTTTATCCTCTTTTGGCTTACTCTACAACTATCCCCTCACAATAATCATCATACCGCAGCTTCATCTGCTTCAAATTCGTCATCTTCTCCCCCAGAATCGTCACATTCCGCAAGGTCACATTCGTAATCCGATTCTCCTCCCCATGCCCCGACAATCTCGATGCCGGCACTTTCCCATCCAGCGTCCGCAGCACCGTCAGGCCATCAATCAGCACATCATCAATCGACCCAAACTCATCCTTGACCGTCGACCACGCCGAATTTTGCAGCGTCATCTCAATCAATTCCTTATTATTGCCGTTATCACCCTGCATGAAGGCGTTTTCGACGACGATGTTGCGGTAGACGATGGCGTGCACATACGCATCGTCGCTGTTATGGATGCTGATAACGGGCTTGTGGAAGTTGTACAGCACAGTGATGTTCTCAAACAGCACATCGCTGATTTCGGGGTCAAGCGTCCAGCCCTTGTCGGTTTCGTAGCCGATTTCCATGGACTGGGCGAGGTCCGTCCACACCTGCATGTTGCGGAAGGTGATGCCCTTGGTGGAGCCGGAGTAGTTCTTGATGACGAGGCTGTCGTCCCATGTGCGGGCGAAGCTGTTCGTCACGGTGTGGTCGGTGCAGGACTGGAAGGTGAAGCCGTCGCCATTTTGACGGCCGGAAATGACCTTGACGTTGTTGATTTCCACATGCTTGGAGGAGTAAGAATTGACGTTCCAGCAGTTGGAATTGGCGACGATAATGCCGTCGATGGTGACATCCTTTGCGTGATTGAGATCAATCGGGACGCGCGCATACGAGCCGGGCTGATTCCACGCGTCGTAGTCGCTGCCGTCGATGATGCCGCGCCCGCAGATGCGGACGTTCTTGGCGTTATTGACGGAGATGATGGAATGCAGCACCGCGCCGCCGGAGATATAGAGCGTCTGCCCGTCTTCCAGCGCGATGGCGTCCATGACCCACTCGCCGGAGGGGATATAGTAGACATTCGGGTCGTCGGGATCAGGGACGTCCGTTTCCAGCGGATTGGCGAAGATGTGCAGCGCCTTGTTGACGTTATCGTTGAAGACAACGGTGTACTGCCCCGGCTCCGTAATCATGAAGGAAACTTTGCCGTCCTTGACTTCGGGCGTAATCCCCCACGACTGCGGAATGACGGCGGCGCTCTCCACTTTGTCCGGCAGACCGGGCATTTCAACCTCGATGCGCACTTTGCCCTCGAAGTCGAAATAGGTCATAGGCGTGGTCGTCGGCTGGGTGTTGGCGTTCCAGATGTGTTCGTGGTTGACCATCACGTCATAGACGAACAGGTCGTTGCCATTCGCGGTAACCTTCGCCGTCGCGGAGGTCGTCATCGTCTTCGGGCCTTCGTAGAGGGTCAGCAGCGTCGGATTCTCTTCGGCAGTCGCGGGCATCATCCACGCGGTCAGCAGAAGCATCAGCACAAGCATCAGGATGGGGGTGGTTCTCTTCATCGTTCATGTCCTCCTTGTTCGCCGCGGCGTTTCCAGCGTGTGGAAATTGTCCGCATTTGGTTAAGCGCTAAACCTATACCATGATTATAGCAGGAAATTTGGAAATGTGCAATGTGCCTGAAGATAAAAATTTTCAGAAAAAGCCTCTTCTCCCCTCTTGACATGTGGCAAATGGTATGTTATAATCATGTCAACGATAGGTTGAGCGTTAAACCTATCCACCCGTCAACATCATAAAGGAGGTATCCCCATGAAGAAGTTCCTTGCTTTCCTGCTTTCCCTGACGATGGTGTTCGCGATGGCAGCCGTTGCGTTCGCTGAAGGCGAAACCTACCTGTGGGACAACTTTGACGACCGTGACCCGAATGCCAAGCCTGAGCTTGCGCCCAACGGCGTGCACCTCTGGTGGGACAACTGGGCGAACCTGCGCGCAAAGAATGAGGACGGCGCGTTGAAGCTCGACATGCGCCCCAAGGCGTATGACCCGGAAGACTACGACAGCGAAGACGACTACTACGCCCATGCCGCCGACTGGATGGCGAACTGGGGCGAAGCCATTGACATGTGGGGTCTGGACGGCGTCTCCTACTGCAAATACCTGACCATCCGCATCAAGGGCGCGGAAGGCGGCGAAGAGAACAAGCTGATCATGGACTGGCATCCGGAAGACGCCAAGTTCTACGCGGCGCGCTTCTCTGACCTTGTGCTGGCGGACGGCACGCACCCGGTCATCACCACCGAATGGCAGGATCTCGTCATCGACCTCGAAGCGTCCGGCTTCCCGGGCATGACCAACGCCCTGCACATCCGCGCGTTCGCCAAGTGCGTCATCTACCTGGACGAAATCACCTTCTCTGAAGCCGTTGCGCCCATCGACGCTACCAGCTCCGAAACCATTCAGGCTGGTCTGACCGCGCCGGAAACCGGCAAGCCCGGCGACCTGCCGATTAAGGACTATCTGGCTGAACTGGAATAATTCCAAAACGTTCAAAAAGGGGGGACAGTTTCGGCTGTCTCCCCCTTCTTTTACGGATTTTTTCCCAGAAACCGCTTGCGAACAACTTCAAAGACTGGTATACTTTTTATGATGCGCACGCGGACTTCGTCCGTTTTCGTTTCACGTCTGCGGACATGGTTTTCTGCGCATATTGCCATTTCTAAAACACTGCATAAAATGGAGCATCGCATGGTCACACTCAAAGACATTGCCGCCGAAGCAGGCGTAAGCATTACAACCGTTTCCAACGTGGTGCATAACCGCAAAAGCCGCGTTTCCGAAAAGAAGGTTGCAAAAATCTGGGAGATTATCGAGCGCGAACACTACGTTCCCAGCATGTCCGCGCGCTCGCTGGCGAACGACCAGTCCGCCATCATCGCCATGGTCACTTACATCACGCCGCGCACCACCGGCAGCACCGTCAGCGACCCCTTCATGAGCAGCGTCGCCGCCAGCGTCGAGCAGCGCACCCGTGAAGCCGGCTACTACCTGATGCTGCGCTCCGCCGAAAGCGTCGCCGCGCTGGAAGGGCTGATTCACAGCTGGCGGCTCTCCGGGCTGATTATGACGGGGCTGTTTCAGGATTCGTTCTTCGATGCCGTAGCAAAGCTGGGCATTCCCGTCGTCCTCATCGACAGCTATGTGGACGACCCGAACATCTGCTGCGTCGGCTTGGAGGATGAAAAAGGCGGCTACCTCGCCACGAAGCACCTGCTGGAGAACGGCCACCGCGTGATTGCGTTCGCGTCGCCGCCGATTTCCCCCGCGGGCGTTATTGAACTGCGCCTGCAGGGCTATCGCCGCGCCTTGGCGGAATACGGCGTGCCGTACGACCCGGCGCTTGTCTTTACGCAGGAAATTTCCGTGCAGGAGGGCAAGAAGCTGGGGCATCAGCTCAGCACACGTCCCGAAATCACGGGGATTTTCGCCTCGGCGGATATTCTGGCGGCGGGCATCATGTCCGGGCTGCATGAGTGCGGGGTAAGTGTGCCGCGCGATAAGTCGATTGTGGGCTTTGATGATCATTATATTTCGCAGCTGGCGATTCCGGGGCTGACGACGATTCATCAGGATTCGGAGAAGAAAGGTACTTTGGCGACGGAGATGATTTTGGCACAGCTGCGGAAGGAAGAGATTGCGCAGAAGAAGGTTATTTTGCCGGTATACCTTGTGGAAAGGGGCAGCGTGAGGAATATCAAGGGATAAGGAAAAAGAGGATAAAACCGCATCTTTCCTTCTTTGTCGATTCCGTGATGAACCAATTCGGAAATAGTATCATACAAAATCATCGGCACAGCGTCAAATGAAAACTTGGCGCTGTGCCGATGCTGTTTATACCCGAAGAGAAAGGACGTACGCATGTTCGGAAATGGCAATTAAGGTTCTTCCCGCTCAGGCACAACCGTAATGCCTTGCTTTTTCGCCCATTTTTCCGCAATGCTTCCCGCTGGCGTATGAATCGTCAGTTGCGGCACGTTTGCAAACGCATCTTCGGCTATGTATTGAACGCTGTCAGGCAGATAGATGTCTCGCAGCTGATCGCATCCAGCAAACGCGCGGCTTCCAATCGTCGTCAATCCATCCGGGCATCGCACACTTACCATCGGCGCATTTAGGAACGCCTCGCTTTCAATGATTTTCAGCATCGCCGGCAGCGCTGTCTGATACTGCACCTTCTTTGACCAGCACGCGTAGAGTACCATTCCATCTGCAGGAAGTGTCAGCGCTGACAAATCCGCCACATCGTCATTTTCTTTCAAACTCCAGCCAATGAAGTATGCGCCATCCTTCATTGGATTCGGCAGTTCAGGAAGCGGTAGCCCTGCGGAAAGCAGATAAAAGCTCACCATGTTGTCCTCTGACATCAGCACAAGCGGCGCCGGATTGCAAAATACGCCTTCTGCGTCGATTTGAGCATTCAAGGACGTATTTTCCGTCATCACTGCAAACGGCCGTTCATGCCCTGCAAATGCATTTTCTGCCACGCTTGTTACACTGCACGGCAATTGCACTTGAAGCAGCGGCGATTCTTTTCCCGCCGGAATTGCGAAGGCATACGCTCCAATGCTTGTAACGCCATCTGGCACTGTAAACTGCTGATTGTCCTTTTTGTATGGATAAGCTATCAATGTTCCATCTGCGCTATACAGGACGCCATCCTGTGCATAATAATGTGTATTCGCCGGATCAACATAAAAGCGTTCCAAATCCACTGCCGAGCGGAAAGCCGCAGGATCAATCTGCCGCATGGATGCGCCAATCTCCAAGTATCTGATTCCCTCATGGATTGCATCAGCATACATTATCTCAAACTGATCCGGAATGTGGAAGTACCGCTGGTTGTTGTTGTAAGAAATCAGTTTCGGTACCTGCCGCCAATTTCCCGTAGCTGGATCGTATTCATCCCAATCGTAATTACCATCCAGCTTATCCCAATTGACAAAATCATCCCACAGCTTGTAGGTATACCCCAAGTAAATATCCAAATTTTTCTCTGGCATAACACTTGGAAATGTAATCTGATTTGTCCATTCTGCATCACTAAACCAGCGAATACAGTCACTGTTTTTAATTCCCATGCTATAAATCCGCGGTTCAACCAGCGTATCGCCAGCTGTACGCGTCTTTACCATATCATCTCGCCCATCCGGGTAGTGAATGCGCAGCGTATAGACTGGTGCATCAATCGCAACACGCGTAGACTCCGTCACGCTCCACGTCGCTTGATTCCGTGGACAGTAAATGGTTCGTTCGCCATAGAAGTTGTCATCAGGGAAGAAAACAAACGCCTCGTCCGAAAGAACATATACGGTTTTCAAATTCGTACATCCCGTCAGCGAATCATTGCCAAAGCACCAAACTGCCCTTGGAATTGTCATTTCCGTCAGCGCCGTACAGTTCGTGAACACATAGTCATCGACTCGCAGCAGCGATTCAGGAAGTGTGATGTTTTGCAGTGATGCGCATCCATAGAATGCTTTTCCGCCAATCTGTTCCAGCTGTGTCGGCAGCTGTACATATTTTAGTGACGTACAATTCTGGAGCAATCCAATCGGCACCATTTTCAGCGATTGCGGAAGATGAACCGTCTCCAGCGAAGGATTATCTGACAGCGCATAGTCCGCAAGGCTTGCATTCTCCGGAATTACCAGCGCTTTCAGCCTTCCATTGTTGTTTATTTGGGTAATTGTTTGTATGCTGGATGGCAGCTGCAATTCTTCCAGCATCGGATTGTTACATATTGCTGTAATTGTTTTTACCCCTGACGGTAATGCGATCTTTTTCAGCATCATGTTTCCGGAAATGGACATAATCGTATCCACAGAACCCGTCAGCGTTAGATTTTCCAGCAAAGGCATTAGTGTAATCTTTATGCGTCCCACATTCAGATGAAGGTTCAGCTGATGAATGGCTGTGCCGTCAAAAGCATTCAGCAGGTATGTTTCAGATTGATTTTTCCCTTCCTGCCGATAAGGATAAACCGTCCCGCCAAACGAAAACACCTCTAGGTTTTTGCAATTTAAGAACGCACTGTTTCCAAGATACAGTTTAGAGCATTGAGAAATTGTAACTTCCTGCAATGCATAACAGTCAGCAAACGAATATTCTCCAAGATAAATTTCATTCGCTATAAGGGTAACAGAAGTCAAGTTAGGATGTTCTTTAAATACATTGTCGGGAATACGAATTGTTTCCCCTTGAATTGTAATTGTTTCGATACCTTTGCTGAATATAGCATACGTCATATCAATATTCTTACCGCTAATATTAACTTTGCGCAGATTTTCTATGTTCGCATTGCCAAATTGCAAATCACCTGACACATGCAGTTCCAACTGCTCAAGCTGCGGATTGTTGTACAAAACCGTATCAAATTTGGTGAGTGTTGACGGGAGATGTAACGTACGCAAAGACGTGCAATCTCCAAATGCCAATTTTCCAATCTGTGTTACACCTTCGGGAATCGTTATTTCCTCCAGCGAATAGCAATGTCGAAAGGCATTCTGACCAATCGTTTGTACTGTATCAGGAATTTCTATTTTCTTTAATGAGTAGCATCTATCAAAGGCACTTGACGCTATGCTTGTTACCCCTGATGGAATCGAAATTTCCTGCAGCGAATAGCACTCAGGAAAATAAGGCGAATCCACCATATTTGCAGGCAAATGCACCCATTGCAACCGATAATTTCGGCTGTTGTTTCCAGTATGCCGCATAGAGTCGGCGAACTGAATACCAATTAGCGATTTTCCGCCACATACACCGCTAGTTCCGTAAAAGCCGTCATCAAAAACAACATACTGCACAGTGGGGCCTGTGCTTGTAACACTGCCCTGATATGCTTTTGTGTAATTCTGATAATCGGGATTTCCAGGTTTAATCAATCTGCAATACAGCGTTGCACCTTGCTGCTCGGCGCCAACAATCTGGTAGGCTTCTTCTTTTTCATTCACAGACGAAATACGAGGTTTGCCAACCCGTTCAGCATATCCTTGATCATCGTCTTCCGGGAGCGTGTATCCAGGTTTTTCTGAAACAGCGTCCCACTGCGCTGTGCAATTGAGTGTTTCTTTGCCCACCACAACAGGTAAACTTTCTGAAACCAACGTACCATCCTCTTTTGTCACTCGCCAGCCGATAAAGACTCTCCCCTGCATTATAAGCGGTCGCTGCGCTTTTTCAGCGCTTAGTGTTTCATTGATTGCAAAGCGTTTCGTTGCATATAATACACCATCTTCGGAAAAGAAATTCACAGTTGTTGTCCGCCAAGTGCACTCCGACACTCTTTTGAACCCTTCAAAATGATACTCTTTATCTTCCAGTAATTGGATTCCATTTCCCGTCGTTGTAATCGAGCATTTGCCATCGCCGATAAAGGCTGGTACTTTTGCCCCGGCTTTTGGAATTAAACCGATCTTTGCTTCTGGATACACCTTCCAGTACGGTTTCACATCCGAGCAAAGTGCTGTTTGGGGAACCATTGGGTCAAAGCTTTTGCTTACACTCATGCCGATTTTTTCCACAACCGACACGCGCACAAGGTCACAGAATCCCGCGATGGGGGTTATCGTAATTCCGCCCTTGATTATAAATTCCGCCTTACCCTCCATATTGATTTCAAACGACTTTGTGCCTGCTATGCATTCATTGTTCCACTGCCCATTGGCATAAGCAAATTTGCATTTACCGCCTTGATTTTTGAATGTAATGTCCACGCTGCCATCCATTTTGAATTCCCCTGTGATCAACGTGCATACTTGCATTGCATAGGCAGTAAACCACGGGATACGAATCAGTTCTATTTCCGTCGGCTGTTTGTCATCCTCCTCCGCATCCGTTGTAAAGTCTGCCTGCACATCCATGCTTGTATCAAAGTAGAAATCTTTTATTTCGAATGGCTGATAACTCCCGATTTCAAGCCGATATTCATTTACCGAAATGTTAATTGTTACGTTCACTTCAATTCCATCATCCACAAACGTACCCTTGATGACCAGCCCGCTTGCGCCATCACGCGGCACTGCTGATTCCATTACAAAATGCTCATCAAGCACTTCGATATTTGCAATGTCCGCCACCAAATCAGTCTCATGAAGTTCTATTTTTTCCGGCAGACCGTAACACTCCATGATTTCTTCATTCGTCATTGCATCGGAAATCGTTTCTTCCGCGTTCGCACAGATGATGCCTCCCATCAGCAGAAGCATGATCAGCACAATCCAAATTATCAACCAACGTCCTGCGTTTGTCATAGGAAAGCCCTCCTTCGCTCCACCATTCAAAGTCAAGGATTCCGTGCATCATGCACTGCCGTATCGCAGTTATATATGCAATTGGATGCAGTCGGTAATCAAATTGTACCATGTTTTTGCAGTTGCTGTCAAGGGTTCAACTTGCAGAAATGAGTTTTGCAGCTTTTTTGCACATCCTGCCAAATTCCAGCATCATCATCAGCCGCGAGCGCTAAGGCGCTGTCCTTTATCCCAGCGTGATGCTGACCGCGCCATCCGGGCTGACATTCAGTTTCATGCACAGCAAGTATCGCTTGTAAAACGCTTCCTTCTCCTTGTCCGTCATCATAATCCACGAGTTTTGCAGCGCCGTCTCCATCATCGTGCGAACGTTGAATGGTTTCGTGCTTTCTCCCGCCAGCTGCTGATTGATTTGCTCCTGAATTGCATTGATCAGCGTACTGGTTTTGATGTTGTACGACGCCGCCGTACAGAAGTCGTCAATGAAGCAGAACGGGATTTCATGCCGCGCCAAGGTGTCCATGATGGCCATGCCCGTTTTGCCCTTCTCCAGCATAACAAGGAAGCGGACGCTGTCCAGCTGGCGAATCATCGCCCAGTAGTCGCTGTCCGATGAAACAAGGATGACCGCATCCACGCCGGAGGTATACACTTCGCGGCTTGTCCGCACCGCCAGCGCCATATCGCACTGCGATTTGTTCTGGTTCAGCCGCTCGACCTTAATATGTTCCAGCTCAAGGTTCGCTTTTTCATCCACCGCCGTAGAGAGCGTGCGGTCAACCAGCGTTTTCCATTGTGCCGTTGTATACTCGCTGTCAAACAGAATCACCTTGGATATTTTGCCCAGCTGCTCGGTCGGGAGGCTGCTCAGCGCCGCCGCGAGCTTCACGGCATCCGAATTTTCGCAGTCCACCGCAATCAGGCATTTTTTGCACTGCCCCAGCAGCCTGCCCAGATTGCGCATCGTGTGGTTGCCCGCATCGCGCACCAGCGACAGGTTTTCAAAGCGGTCCTCGTGGCGCTCATAGAGAATCGTTACGAATTTTTCATCATTATAGAGGATGTTCCCCTTGCTCTCCGGGCTTGTGGAAACGGCATCCCAGTTAATCCAGCAGTGGAACGGATAGCGGCGGGTATCGCTTTTATAGTATTCCCCTGCTTTTTTGATACCATCTTTTTTCGTCCCGTTCGGCATCAGGAAAATTGGTTTCACATAGTCCCACTTCACCCATTCCGGGAAAAAGCGCGCCACCTGATTGATTCGGTTGCTGATTTCACAATTGATGCTGATAATGTATTCGTCAATATCCGGCTTTGCTTTGTAAATTCTGACGCCGTCCTGTTCCAGCTGCGCCACCGATTCTGATGGAATGAGATTCGGCACGCTGCCGATATTGCGGAAGCTCATGCGAAATTCACTCACAATGGCTGGATAATTGCGTTCCATCGCCGTGCGAATGCGGCACAGATTGCGAATAATGCGCGCCTCTTTGTGCGCATCCAGCTCTTCGTAGCTTTTCAGCAGAAATGGTCTTGCATTTTCTTCGCCAAAGTTTTCTTTGTCGATGCCAATAAGGTATGCCATCGGCGACACCAGCGTGTACGTTGAATTCTGGAATTCATTGTAGATGATTTTTTTGTCAAGCGCCGATGGCTTTTGCTGATTTTCCGGATTCTCATCGTCTATTTCAAGTGCTTGAACGAGTTTTGATAAATCAGCGAGATTATTGGAGGTGATTGCTTTACGCGCTTTCGGCTGGGTTTTCGTTTTCTTTGCCATGTGGAAGACTCCTTTTCTGTATTTTTTTGTTCATTTCCATCATACCATTTTGGCGGCAGCATTGCAAGGGCAGCAGCGCACAAATATATTCCTGCTTTGCGCATTGTTTTTCCCGGAAGTGTTTGACAAAAACTGCTCGATAGTTTTATTTTTCTTGACAGCAGGTTATTATAGTGCTATACTATTATTAACATTAGATACACACAAATTGATTATGTCGGGAGGGCTTTCTGTATGGAATACGTCACCCACCTCCGCGAGGACGGCAGCTATCAGCCGCTCAAGGAGCATTTGGAAGGCACAGCGACGCGTTCTGCGAAATTCGCCGCTTCTTTTGGAGCTAGTTCTCACGCCGAAAGAACAGCCTTGCTGCACGATATCGGCAAGTACAGCCCCAACGGGCAGCGCCGCCAGCGTGACCCGGAACACACTGCCAAGGTGGACCACAGCACGGCAGGGGCGAAGGCGGCGGCAGATTTGGGCGATATGCCCGCGGCGTTTGCCATTGCGGGGCATCACGGCGGTCTGCCCGACTTGGGAACCCGTCTCAGCCTCGATGATGGCACATTGTGCGCACGGCTGAACAAAAAACTGACCGGCGGCGATGATCCATCCGCGTGGCGCAGTGAGATTTCACTGCCAACAGGCGTTCAGCTCACACCGTCGTGGCTTCCGCGGAATGATGTGCGCCTGACTGCCATGTACATCCGGATGCTGTTCTCCTGTCTGGTGGATGCTGATTTTCTGGACACGGAGCGCGCGCTCAGCAAGGAAGAAAAGCCACGCGGCATCGGCGATTCCATGCCAGCGCTGCTGGAAAAGCTGCAAGCGCACGTTGCCAAATGGCTGGAAGAGCCCAAGTCCGACCTCTGCGCGCTGCGCAACGAGGTGCTGCGGCGCTGCCTGCGCGGCAGCGAAGATCCGCAGGGCTTGTACAGCCTGACCGTCCCCACGGGCGGCGGCAAAACGGTTTCGTCGCTTGCCTTTGCGCTCAGCCACGCAGTGAAGCATGGGATGAAGCGCATCATCTACGTCATCCCCTACACCAGCATCATCGACCAAAACGCGAAGGTCTTTCGGGATATTCTGGGCGATGAGAACGTGGTGGAGCATCACAGTCAGGCGGACTTGCCCGATACGGATGCCGAAACGCCCGATGCCCTCCGCAAGCGCCTTGCCTGCGAAAACTGGGATGCCCCCGTCATCGTCACGACCGCCGTGCAGTTCTTTGAATCCTTCTACGCCGCCAAGCCCGGCCGCTGCCGCAAACTCCACAACGTCGCCAACAGCGTGGTGATTTTTGACGAGGCGCAAACCCTGCCGATTTCGCTGATGCGCCCCTGCGTCTCGGTAATCGACCAGCTGGTGCAGCATTACGGCGTCACCGCCGTTCTCTGTACCGCGACGCAGCCCGAATTGCTGTCCATTTTCAGCGGCTTCACCGCGGGCACCCGCATTCAAGAGCTTGTCCCCGACCCGGATGCGCTGTTCAGCAGCCTTCGCCGCGTCACCTTCCAGCAGGACGGGACGCTTTCGGACGAGGAATTAGCCGCGCGGATTCGTCAGGAAAATGCCGTGCTGTGCATCGTCAATTCCCGCAAACAGGCGCGCAGCCTGTACGAAGCCCTGCCGGAAGAGGGGCGTTTCCATCTCTCCACGCTGATGAACGCCATCGACCGTGAACGCACCATTGCCACAATTCGCGAACGCTTAGACAAGAAGCAGTGCTGCCGCGTCATCTCCACCAGCCTGATTGAAGCGGGCGTTGACGTGGATTTTCCGACCGTATACCGCGAATTAGCCGGACTGGACAGCATTCTGCAAGCCGCCGGACGTTGCAATCGCGAGGGAAAGGAAGCGGCGCAGGACAGCATCGTCCACATCTACCAGACCGAACACGCGGTTCCACCCATCATGCGCCCAAACATTGAAAGCTGCCGCACAGTGCTGCGCCTGTATGCTGAGGACATCGGCAGCCGCAAAGCCATCCACGCGTATTTTTGCGATTTGCTCTTCAAGCGCGGCGAAAATCAGCAGCGTTCACGACCCGTTTCGTCCGAAAATGATTTACTGGATACCAGCAAAACGCTGTCATCCGAAGCAAGATTTGCTTTCCGCGAAACCGCCGAGCATTTCCGCTTTATCGACACAGATACGGTAACGGTGTACATTCCGACACCTGAAAACAGCGAGGACATCAAAGCCCTGCGTGATGGGCACTATTCGCGTGAGCTTTTCCGCCGTCTGGGGCGCTGCGGCGTGAGTATCTACCGCCGCGAGTATCAGGCGTTGTGCAGCATCGGCGGCGTCACGGAAATTGCCGATGCGCACTGCGGCATTCTGAGCGACATCAAATTGTACACGCCGGAATGCGGCTTGCAGGTCAGCTGCACGAGCGGACTTGGGCTGTTCACCTGATATATGTAATGAAGAAAAGCAGAAACGGGCGGCAAGCATTGCGCTCACCGCCCGCCCCGTTAGATAATTATCTAACACAGTATTTCAACCCACAGATAGAAGCAGCGAATTACCCGCCGTTTCTATCCGACTTTGGCATTTTATCATCTTTTCGCTGACGTGTCAAACCATGCTTAATAGTCTTGCGTTTTAATTATCTATACAGTGAAAATCAGTCCTTGACTTATGCACTATCCTGTGCTATACTGTTCTTGTCACCTGAAAGGAGGTGGAATTTTCACGATTCCCGTTCGTTCCCTACGACCTGTCACTTGCCCACATCGGCAAGTGTTGATTTTAGCAAAAGTATGAGGAGGTGAACCAATGTCCATCAAAATGGAGGTGTGGGGCGAGTACGCTTGCTTCACCCGGCCTGAAATGAAGGTTGAGCGTGTCAGCTATGACGTTCCCACGCCCAGCGCCGCCCGCGGAATGGTAGAAAGTGTATACTACCATCCAGGGCTAAAATGGCATGTGGATAAAATCTACGTCTGCAAGCCCATCCGCTTCACGAACATTCTCCGCAACGAAGTGGCATCTAAGATTTCCGTCAGAAACGTGCTGACCGAAGCCAACGGCAAGAAGCGCTCCTACATCGACCGAAACGCCGATATTCAGCAGCGCGCTACCACCATGCTGCGAAACGTGCACTACGTCATTGAAGCGCACTTCGAGATGACCGACAAAGCCAATCCGTCGGACAATCCCGGCAAGTTTCAGGACATCGTGAAGCGGCGTCTTCGCAGCGGTCAGGCATACATGCAGCCGTATCTGGGCTGCCGGGAATGCACGGCGCATTTCCGCCTTTGGGAGGGCGGCGACATTCCCACCATCGACGAAACGCGGGATTTGGGCTATATGCTTTACGACATGGAATATTCCGACCCGGAAAACATACAACCGATGTTCTTCCGGGCGCAGATGGTGCATGGCGTGATTGATTTGACAGACTGTGAGGTGGTGAAATGATTCTGCAATCGCTCGTGCGGTGCTATGATTCGCTCGCCGCACAGGGCAAATTGGAGCGTCCCGGCTGGTCGGTCGTCAAGGTGCAATGGGGCTTGTATCTGACTGCTGACGGGCAGGTGGAGTCGGTGGAAATGCTCGGCACAGCCAACGAGAAAGGCAAGCTGATTCCGCGCACAATGTTCCTGCCAACCCCCGCCAAACGTACCAGCGGTCACAAAGCAGCCAGTTTTTTGTGTGACAACGCCAAATACTTGCTCGGCATTACTAATGAGCCATACAGTGGTACAGGCAAGGATCCCCTCAAAGATGCTGAAATTTGTTTCCGCACAAGCGCCAAGAAGCATCATGCGCTGCTGGACGGCATATCCTGCCCGATGGCGCAGGCGATTCTCCGCTTCTTCGACACTTGGCAACCCGAACAGGCAATGCAATTTCCTGCCCTGTCGGATCATTTTGACGAGCTGTGCAAAAGTAGCAATTTAGTTTTCTGCATGACCGACGCATTCGGCGTGACCACGATGTCACAGGATATACCAGAAATTCAAGCAGTTTGGGACGAAGCTGCGAACAGCAGTACGGAAGATAATATCACGCGAGGACGTTGTCTGGTCACGGGCGAACTGGATACCATTGCGCGCCTGCACCCTGCTATCAAGGGGATAACTGGTGCACAGCCCTCTGGCGCATTACTTGTTTCCTTCAACAACAATTCCTTCGAATCCTACGGTCGAGAGGAAGCACAAGGCTTGAACGCCCCCGTCGGAAATCGCGCCGCCTTTGCCTACGGCGAAGCGCTCAACTACATGCTGCGCGTGAAGGACTACCACAGTCTGCTTGGGTCTACCACGCTCGTTTACTGGGCGGAAACGGCGCAATCAGCTTATAGCGACTGCTTTGCCGCCATGTTGGGAACAAATAACGACATGACGCAGAATATGCTGGACGGCATCATGAAAGCCATCCGCCTTGGGCAGGATATTCAGTGGAAGAATGTTCCGCTGAATTCCAGCGTTCCCTTCTACATTCTTGGATTGACACCGAATACGTCCCGCTTGTCGGTTCGTTTCTTCCTGCAAGGGACGTTCGGCGATTTTGCCGCGAATTTGGCGCGTCATCAGGAGCGCTTGAACATCATTCGCCCTTCCTATGACACGCGGGAAACACTTTCCGCTTATGCACTGCTTAAAGAAACCACTCGTAATTCCGATGACGATGATGCTGCAAAAAATGAAAGTGCGAAAAAGCACATGTCTAAAAGGAAGTCAGAAAATGACGGTGAAAAAAAGTCGCTGACTTTTTCAGACATTCTCATCAGGAATTTGCTTTGCGCGATTCTCAACAATACGCCCTACCCTGTCGCGCTGCTGACGCAAACCGAATTGCGCATCCACGCGGAACAGAAGATTAACCGCGGCAAGGCAGCGATTATAAAAGCATGGCTGCTGAAAAACGGCAGTAATCCGCAATACAAGGAGGTCATCGACGTGCAACTCAATGAGCAAACAACCTATGTGCCGTATGTGCTTGGGCGTCTTTTCGCTGTACTGGAAAAAGTACAGCAAGAAGCTTATGAAAGTGCTGGGCGCAAAATAAACCGTACCATTCGAGATCACTATTTTGGTTCTGCCTGCACAACGCCCGGTATCATTTTTCACATTTTAATTGACCGTATAAACAGATATTATCTTCCGAAAATTTCTTCCGAAGGTCTCCGAATTGTCCGCGACAGGCAGATAACCGAATTGATGGGCATGATTCATGAAAGCTATCCCGCGCGCCTGAACCTGCAGGATCAGGGCATTTTCCAGCTGGGCTACTATCACCAGAAGCAGAAGTTCTTCACGAAAAAGGAGGAAAACAGCAATGTCTGATGTGATTCGCAACCGGTATGATTTCGTGGTGCTGTTCGATGTGCAGAACGGCAATCCCAACGGCGACCCCGATGCCGGCAACATGCCCCGTACCGACCCGGAAACGGGTCTGGGGCTGGTGACGGACGTGTGCATAAAGCGCAAGATTCGCGACTATGTGGCAACCGTCAAGGAGGGCGACCCGCATTTCGGCATTTACATTCAGGATGGAATCACGCTGAATCGTCGTGACAGAGACGGCTTGGATGCCTGCGGCTGTGGCAATCTCACAGATGACGACCAAAAGAGCAAGAAAAAATTGAAATCGACCGACGAGAATATTGAAGTCAAGTTGCGCGACTACATGTGCAGCCACTACTACGACATTCGAACGTTCGGCGCAGTCATGACAACATTCGTCACAGCGAAGCTGAACTGCGGTCAGGTGCGCGGGCCGGTGCAGCTGGGCTTTGCCCGCAGCGTTGACCCCATTGTGCCGCAGGAAATCACCATCACCCGCGTCGCCATCACGACGGAAAAGGACGCGGAGAAGAAGGGCACCGAAATGGGGCGCAAGTACATCGTCCCCTACGGGCTGTACCGCGCGGAAGGGTTCGTATCCGCAAATCTGGCGCGCAAGACCACGGGCTTCAGCGAAGAAGACCTCGCCCTGTTGTGGGATGCCATCCTCAACATGTTTGAAAACGACCACTCCGCCGCGCGCGGCATGATGGCAGTGCGCAAGCTCATCATCTTCCGCCATGAGAAGGAACTGGGCAACGCCCCCGCGTGGAAGCTGTTTGAACGCGTGCGTGTAGCGCGTAAGGCGGATGTGACGGTTCCGCGCAGCTTTGCGGACTACGAATGGACGGTGGATGACGCGAATCTGCCGGACGGCGTCACCTGCGAAGTGAAGGGGTGACGCAGCAGGACGCGACCCTCTCCGCCTTGCAGCATTACGCCTACTGCCGCCGCCAATGGGGATTGATTTTTCTGGAGCAGCAGTGGGCAGAAAATGCGCACACGGCGGAGGGGCAAGTGTTCCATCAAACGGCGCATCACGGCCCAGAAGCGGAATTGCGCGGCGATACGCTGATTCTGCGCGGACTGCGGCTGGAATCCGCCCGCCTGCACCTGCACGGCGTCAGCGACGTGGTGGAGTTCCACCGCAGTCCCGACGGTGTTGCGCTGCACGGACGCGAAGGGCTGTGGCTGCCGTACCCGGTAGAATACAAAAAAGGGTCAGACAAAACGCAGGATGCCGACGAGGTGCAGCTGTGCGCACAGGCGCTCTGCTTGGAGGAGATGCTCTGCTGCGCCATCCCGGAGGGCAGCTTGTTTTATGGCGAACCCCGCCGACGGACGCGGGTCGCGCTGGATGAATCCCTCCGTGCGCGGACGTTGTCGCTTCTGGCGGAACTGCTGGAGAATCAGGCGCGCGGACATACGCCATCTGTTCGGGCGCACAAGGGCTGCAATGCCTGCTCGCTCAAGGATGTATGCGTTCCGCGGCTCAGCCGAACCGGCAGCGTCCGCGCCTACATGCACGCCCGTATTGCGGAGGATTCGCCATGAGAAAGATGCTGAATACGCTGTTCGTGACGACGGAAGACGCCTACTTGTCGCTGGAAAACGAGAATATCGTCGTCCATGTGGGCGAGGAAAAGCGCGCGCAGTATCCCCTGCTGATGCTGGAGGGCATTCTGACTTTCTCCTACAAGGGCGCAAGTCCAGCACTCATGGGTGCTTGCGCAGAGCGCGGTATTGGGCTGACGTTTCTGACGCCGCGCGGGCGATTTTTAGCACGCGTCTGCGGCAGCGAGCGCGGCAATGTTCTGCTGCGCCGCGAGCAGTATCGGCGCGCCGACAGCCTATCCGCCAGCTGCCTGATTGCACGGAATTTCATCTTCGGCAAGGTATACAATCAGCGCTGGGTGCTGGAGCGTACCATCCGTGACCACGCCTTGCGCGTGAATGTGCAGGCACTCAAGAATGTTTCCGCTGCGTTAGATGCCAAGCTGCCGCAAATTGAATCAGCGGTTGATTTAGATGTGCTGCGCGGGCTGGAAGGCGACGCATCCGCCGATTATTTTTCGGTATTCGACGAAATGATACTGACTCAAAAGGCGGATTTCTTGCTGAACGGCCGCAATCGCCGCCCGCCGCAGGACAACATGAACGCCCTGCTCTCCTTCGCCTATGTGCTACTCGCCAACGACTGCGCTGCCGCGCTGGAAAGCGTAGGGCTGGATGCCTACGTCGGCTTCATGCACCGCGACCGTCCGGGGCGCACGTCGCTCGCCCTTGACCTGATGGAAGAACTGCGCGCCCCGATGGCAGATCGCCTCTGCATCACACTGGTGAACAACCGCGTGCTGCAGGACAAGCACTTCGACCGGCAGGAAAGCGGCGCCGTCTTCTTGAATGATGCCGGGCGCAAGCAGTTCTTGACCGCGTGGCAAAACCGCAAACGCGAAGAAATCACCCACCCGTTCCTGAAAGAGAAAATCATGTGGGGGCTTGTTCCCTATGTACAGGCGCTGCTGCTTGCGCGCACCCTCCGCGGCGACACAGACGGTTATCCCCCATTCCTCTGGAAATAACCCGAAAGTGAGGCGTTCCCGATGCTGGTTCTAATCACCTACGATGTTTCCACCGTCGATGCAGACGGCAAACGCCGCTTGCGGCAAGTCGCCAAGCGCTGCGTCGTTCACGGTCAGCGCGTGCAGAATTCCGTATTTGAGTGCTCTTTGGATGCCGCACAGTACAAGCTGCTTCAGGCGGAACTTCGGCAGCTGATTGACCCGGAAAAGGACAGTTTGCGCTTTTACAACCTCGGCAATCACTACGAAAGCCGGATTGAGCACATTGGCGTGAAGACGAGCTACGCCCCGGAAGGGCTGCTGATGCTGTAAGGGCGCGCCGCGCGAATCGCCCGTGCGAAGCGCAAGCCTCCAGCCTTTTGCAGGGAGGTTCGCACCGGATTTCGCGGTTTTTCCGGCAAAATTACCGCATTTTCGGCTAAGCTGATTCTCAAAAGGACTGTTTTGTGGTATACTTTTTGTGCAAAGCCTATGATTCTGATCGACAGAATTGTTACTTTGCGCGGTCGCTCCCCGTGCGGGGAGCGTGGATTGAAATTTCGAGTGATTTTTTTACTCCATTAGTGGCGTTTACGCGTCGCTCCCCGTGCGGGGAGCGTGGATTGAAATGGAGGTTCTTTTGCGCAACCACGCGGAACTTGTCAGTCGCTCCCCGTGCGGGGAGCGTGGATTGAAATGGTGCTAATAATCTCCGCGTTTTACAAGTGGCGTGTCGCTCCCCGTGCGGGGAGCGTGGATTGAAATACACAAATTGAATGTATAATGTTATCAGAGGCAAGGTCGCTCCCCGTGCGGGGAGCGTGGATTGAAATGTTTTTGTGTTAGAATGGCAGTGGCTTAACCGCCACGTCGCTCCCCGTGCGGGGAGCGTGGATTGAAATGCGTCACCGCGCGATACGCAATTGCCCAGGCACTGTCGCTCCCCGTGCGGGGAGCGTGGATTGAAATCGCCTCGATGCTTCGCGTGTTGGGCGTGCAGACGTCGCTCCCCGTGCGGGGAGCGTGGATTGAAATGGGCAGCACCTTGACAGCAAGGTGACGGCACTATAGTCGCTCCCCGTGCGGGGAGCGTGGATTGAAATCCGGACTATGTACCGCAGTTAAACCGTCACGCTCTGGTCGCTCCCCGTGCGGGGAGCGTGGATTGAAATGTCAACTCTCCGCACGGGCTTCCTGCACCCTCGCGGTCGCTCCCCGTGCGGGGAGCGTGGATTGAAATTGTCTGCTCGTGTTCGCGCTTTGTACCCGCGGCAGTCGCTCCCCGTGCGGGGAGCGTGGATTGAAATGCGAAGTTGGGGAACTGGGACGACATTAGCGAGGTCGCTCCCCGTGCGGGGAGCGTGGATTGAAATTGCACCGCGAAAACCGGGTCGCGCGGAACAATTTGTCGCTCCCCGTGCGGGGAGCGTGGATTGAAATATCACATCGTCGATGCCGCGAAACTTGAAGCCCTGGTCGCTCCCCGTGCGGGGAGCGTGGATTGAAATCAACGAGCAACCGGAGTAACGATGCAGCCGGAGGTCGCTCCCCGTGCGGGGAGCGTGGATTGAAATTCCTGGCGATTGTGCCGTCAGGGTTCATCAGCCCGGTCGCTCCCCGTGCGGGGAGCGTGGATTGAAATTCGCTGGTCTTCGTCGCCTTGTGCGGAACGGTGTCGTCGCTCCCCGTGCGGGGAGCGTGGATTGAAATGCCATAGTGCGCGGAAGCTGAAAGCCATGACGCGGTCGCTCCCCGTGCGGGGAGCGTGGATTGAAATTGCGTGTCGGCTTCCAACTCCGCGATGCGGCGAGTCGCTCCCCGTGCGGGGAGCGTGGATTGAAATGCGCATGAATTTCCTGGCACTCTCCTTGCTGATGTCGCTCCCCGTGCGGGGAGCGTGGATTGAAATATCGCGGAGGTAATCGCGACGGCTTTCGCCCTTGGTCGCTCCCCGTGCGGGGAGCGTGGATTGAAATGCTTTGTAGGGACGACTGGAAAAAATTGTTCGCGGTCGCTCCCCGTGCGGGGAGCGTGGATTGAAATAACATGGGGGGCGAAAAAATATGCATCACAGGAGTCGCTCCCCGTGCGGGGAGCGTGGATTGAAATGCTCGATATTGGCGAAGTCGGAGGTGAGAACGTGTCGCTCCCCGTGCGGGGAGCGTGGATTGAAATTCCGCCTACATAAAGCCCGCATTGCCAGATATAGTCGCTCCCCGTGCGGGGAGCGTGGATTGAAATAAACGCTTTTTCCATCGCTTTAACAGCGGTTTTGCGTCGCTCCCCGTGCGGGGAGCGTGGATTGAAATAATGTATAACGTCTGTTATATAACGCATATATCAAGTCGCTCCCCGTGCGGGGAGCGTGGATTGAAATCCAGAAAGGTATTGATTATGAAGACCGTGAGAATCTGTCGCTCCCCGTGCGGGGAGCGTGGATTGAAATACGAACTTAAAGAAAAACTCTGCGAAGAGCTGCAAGTCGCTCCCCGTGCGGGGAGCGTGGATTGAAATTCAAAATCAACGTCCTTGTCAATGTCGAGTGCAAGTCGCTCCCCGTGCGGGGAGCGTGGATTGAAATGATTGCTCTTGTGCCGATATACCGTAATTTCCCCGTCGCTCCCCGTGCGGGGAGCGTGGATTGAAATAATATATGCCAGCATCAGATACCGATAAAGCGCGGTCGCTCCCCGTGCGGGGAGCGTGGATTGAAATCAACTCAGTTAGCCGGGAATTGATAGAGGCTTTATCGTCGCTCCCCGTGCGGGGAGCGTGGATTGAAATGTGTCGCATCCCCACGATTAGCAAAAGCGTTGTGTCGCTCCCCGTGCGGGGAGCGTGGATTGAAATATACGTATTATATTTTGCGCCAGCTGTATCAATAGTCGCTCCCCGTGCGGGGAGCGTGGATTGAAATTGATTTAACATCACATCGGGATAACTTGATGAACGTCGCTCCCCGTGCGGGGAGCGTGGATTGAAATGAAGCAATTTACTGCCGATTGCCTGTGTAGCATGTCGCTCCCCGTGCGGGGAGCGTGGATTGAAATGCCCTTAGCATTCGGCGGTGTGACACGCTGTCGCGGTCGCTCCCCGTGCGGGGAGCGTGGATTGAAATAAAAACTGCTCGACTCTGTATTAAAACCGTTTAGTCGCTCCCCGTGCGGGGAGCGTGGATTGAAATCCTTTTGGCTTTTTCAAACATTGCGCGAACCGTGTCGCTCCCCGTGCGGGGAGCGTGGATTGAAATCACATGGCGCGAATCTGCCTGACACCTTCATCCACGTCGCTCCCCGTGCGGGGAGCGTGGATTGAAATCCGACAAAACATCCTCAGCAGTCAACGTCTTGCTAGTCGCTCCCCGTGCGGGGAGCGTGGATTGAAATGTAAGATGTTACCGGCGGAGTATAGGTTGAATTTGTCGCTCCCCGTGCGGGGAGCGTGGATTGAAATATCTTATGTTCAATCACATATTTAATTGCACCGTGTCGCTCCCCGTGCGGGGAGCGTGGATTGAAATAATACAAGGCTCGACGCACAAAGAGCGGAAAAGTTTGTCGCTCCCCGTGCGGGGAGCGTGGATTGAAATAGAAGTTCGGTTGTTTCAATACAAGGCTCGACGCAGTCGCTCCCCGTGCGGGGAGCGTGGATTGAAATACCTATGACAACGTAGAGGAAATCGTAAACGTTATGTCGCTCCCCGTGCGGGGAGCGTGGATTGAAATAAAAACTGCTCGTCTCTGTATTAAAACCGTTTACGTCGCTCCCCGTGCGGGGAGCGTGGATTGAAATTATGAACGTGTTGAACCGCTTGCCCGTTATTACGTCGCTCCCCGTGCGGGGAGCGTGGATTGAAATAAGCACATATTTAAGCGCGCCGTAAGTTTTTCCGTCGCTCCCCGTGCGGGGAGCGTGGATTGAAATTGCAAGATATTGTTGATGTATCGCAGGAAGGGACTGTCGCTCCCCGTGCGGGGAGCGTGGATTGAAATCTATCACCCGTGAAATTATAGCAAAGCGGCAAGAAAGTCGCTCCCCGTGCGGGGAGCGTGGATTGAAATTTTACGGGTTATGCGATTGACTATGTTTGTATCCTGTCGCTCCCCGTGCGGGGAGCGTGGATTGAAATTCTTTTGGCTTTTTCAAACATTGCGCGAACGGTTGTCGCTCCCCGTGCGGGGAGCGTGGATTGAAATGCCGGGATGCAAAACAAGCGTTAAGCCAAACACCACGTCGCTCCCCGTGCGGGGAGCGTGGATTGAAATTTTCTACTCATGGTTGAGTTGGAAATGCGTTATATGTCGCTCCCCGTGCGGGGAGCGTGGATTGAAATGTACTCAATGCCCCTCTTCTTCGCCGCCTTAAAGCGTCGCTCCCCGTGCGGGGAGCGTGGATTGAAATGCGCAAAGTACGGCGCTTGAAAATCGTCCTCTTCGTCGCTCCCCGTGCGGGGAGCGTGGATTGAAATGACGGTGTAGAATACATTCAGCAGGAAACAGACGGTCGCTCCCCGTGCGGGGAGCGTGGATTGAAATCAGCAGATTGCAAATCTTACTGGTATTGTGCAGGTCGCTCCCCGTGCGGGGAGCGTGGATTGAAATAGTAAAGTCAATGGCATGACGCTCGTTGTACTTCCAGTCGCTCCCCGTGCGGGGAGCGTGGATTGAAATCCTGATTTACGTCTGCCGTCGCCGTTGCAATAGGTCGCTCCCCGTGCGGGGAGCGTGGATTGAAATTGTTTATGCCGATACGGATAGCTGTAAATATATAGTCGCTCCCCGTGCGGGGAGCGTGGATTGAAATAATGACATATTTAAGCGCGCCATAAGTTTTACCAGGTCGCTCCCCGTGCGGGGAGCGTGGATTGAAATGCAAGACGTGTAGTTGCGGTTATTTTTGCTCCGGTCGCTCCCCGTGCGGGGAGCGTGGATTGAAATGTGTCGATGCATGGGCGGTGTCTGAAACAGTTGATGTCGCTCCCCGTGCGGGGAGCGTGGATTGAAATAACCTATGCGGTGGGAATTACTTACAAATACGCGGAGTCGCTCCCCGTGCGGGGAGCGTGGATTGAAATTGCTTTACAAGTGAACCGGGTTTCAGCGCCCCTTCGTCGCTCCCCGTGCGGGGAGCGTGGATTGAAATCGGGCGACCAGTGGGGGAACTGGGTACGGAAAAGTCGCTCCCCGTGCGGGGAGCGTGGATTGAAATAACAAAGCGCCCAACTACCAAAAATGAACAGGGGCAGTCGCTCCCCGTGCGGGGAGCGTGGATTGAAATGCTTGCGGTTCAAAAAATGCTGCTCAAACTGGCAGTCGCTCCCCGTGCGGGGAGCGTGGATTGAAATGTCACCGACGTGATGTTCGACCGCAACCGTGTGGTCGCTCCCCGTGCGGGGAGCGTGGATTGAAATTCGCTTGTTACGACGCGGACGGAAAGGAATTGTGTCGCTCCCCGTGCGGGGAGCGTGGATTGAAATCATTTAGCCCGCTAATGCTTGTCGTATGTGCTGGTCGCTCCCCGTGCGGGGAGCGTGGATTGAAATGCACAAACAGGCCCTATAAGGAGCCCAAGTTAAGTCGCTCCCCGTGCGGGGAGCGTGGATTGAAATACAAACGCCCCAAAAAGGCTTATCATAGGCTCACCGTCGCTCCCCGTGCGGGGAGCGTGGATTGAAATCCAAATCAAGCACCGCCCACGGCGGCGGTTCCCCGTCGCTCCCCGTGCGGGGAGCGTGGATTGAAATAGTAGGGGGTATCGCCTATTATGTGATGTCTAAGTCGCTCCCCGTGCGGGGAGCGTGGATTGAAATGCCATTCCGCCGCCTCGTTCGTCCCCCGCGGGGGTCGCTCCCCGTGCGGGGAGCGTGGATTGAAATATGCTCCCGCCCCCGCGCGGCGCGTCGCTGATTGGTCGCTCCCCGTGCGGGGAGCGTGGATTGAAATGAGGTCGCCGCGCTCACGAAAGACGGCGACGAACGTCGCTCCCCGTGCGGGGAGCGTGGATTGAAATCTGATTGGCGAGGACGGCACCGACGATGTGGAGCAGTCGCTCCCCGTGCGGGGAGCGTGGATTGAAATGGTGGAGGAGCTGCGCCGGGAGAAAATCCCCTGCAGTCGCTCCCCGTGCGGGGAGCGTGGATTGAAATGCTTCATTCTTGCGGCGGTTGCTTTGGCGCGATAAGTCGCTCCCCGTGCGGGGAGCGTGGATTGAAATTCTCCGCGTCCAGCTTAGCATTCCGGCAGTCCACGGTCGCTCCCCGTGCGGGGAGCGTGGATTGAAATAGGCTCTCAAAGCCACGGCTTCTTCCAGCGCTTCGTCGCTCCCCGTGCGGGGAGCGTGGATTGAAATCTTTATAATTCGGATTGCTTCAAAAAACAGATTCGTCGCTCCCCGTGCGGGGAGCGTGGATTGAAATCAGTTTTGTCCCGCTGCATAGTGGACAGGGTTTCGTCGCTCCCCGTGCGGGGAGCGTGGATTGAAATCATTCGCGCCGGACGCATCATTGCGTACCAGTCGGGTCGCTCCCCGTGCGGGGAGCGTGGATTGAAATAACGCCATTCTGCCGCAGCACGAACAGCGCCTTGTCGCTCCCCGTGCGGGGAGCGTGGATTGAAATTTCCTTCTTCTCCGTGAGGTGTGCATAGATACGCGTCGCTCCCCGTGCGGGGAGCGTGGATTGAAATCCTGCCATAAGCGTACATATCTTCTACCCATCCGTCGCTCCCCGTGCGGGGAGCGTGGATTGAAATTGTACTCTGCACTATCCGTGTGCAGGGCGTTATGTCGCTCCCCGTGCGGGGAGCGTGGATTGAAATTCTCCAGTCGCGTATTTTTTACCGTCCACCGCAATGTCGCTCCCCGTGCGGGGAGCGTGGATTGAAATGCCGAGTATGCGGCGGAGTGGTTGCCGACGTACGTCGCTCCCCGTGCGGGGAGCGTGGATTGAAATGCGCATGTACGCACGGCTCTTCGTCTCCGTTGTTGTCGCTCCCCGTGCGGGGAGCGTGGATTGAAATCGGCAGTCCACGCCGTAGGTGGGAGGATGCTCGAGTCGCTCCCCGTGCGGGGAGCGTGGATTGAAATGCTTTGCAATTGTGGTACAATTGCCATCTGTCGCTGGTCGCTCCCCGTGCGGGGAGCGTGGATTGAAATTCCTTGCCAACGAGAAGCCCGTCACGCCCAGACCGTCGCTCCCCGTGCGGGGAGCGTGGATTGAAATCTTTATAATACGAATCGCCTCGAAAAACAGATTCGTCGCTCCCCGTGCGGGGAGCGTGGATTGAAATTTGTATGGCTGGGAACGCTGAAAACTATCGCCATGTCGCTCCCCGTGCGGGGAGCGTGGATTGAAATCTTTCGCGGCGGCGCTTGTGCGTCGCCGTCCGTCGTGTCGCTCCCCGTGCGGGGAGCGTGGATTGAAATGACGGCGGGCGCGTATGGTACAGAGACTATGACTGTCGCTCCCCGTGCGGGGAGCGTGGATTGAAATGCAAACCATCCGCCTATCACGCACGCGCATTGGGGTCGCTCCCCGTGCGGGGAGCGTGGATTGAAATCGGCATCTCATTGTCCACGTTGTACGCAACCCAGTCGCTCCCCGTGCGGGGAGCGTGGATTGAAATGATGTAAACTCCTGCATCTGCCATGCTGTCACCTCGTCGCTCCCCGTGCGGGGAGCGTGGATTGAAATCTCCTCCGTCGCAATCTGCGCCTTTGCCAGCTCGAGTCGCTCCCCGTGCGGGGAGCGTGGATTGAAATCAGCCACCAGCGGCAAACCCGTCACCCGCGCAGAAGTCGCTCCCCGTGCGGGGAGCGTGGATTGAAATGACGAACATGAATAACAAAATCGAAAAGACGCAGTCGCTCCCCGTGCGGGGAGCGTGGATTGAAATCGCCCAGACCGCCGTGTAGCCTTTGGGCAAAGGTCGCTCCCCGTGCGGGGAGCGTGGATTGAAATTTGGACGGCTTGCCACCGATGGCGGCGCAAGTGTCGTCGCTCCCCGTGCGGGGAGCGTGGATTGAAATAGTGGACAGGAGCAGATAAATATATAGATTGGGCGAGTCGCTCCCCGTGCGGGGAGCGTGGATTGAAATATATTTGCCAATTGTGCTCCATAAGCTGCTGAAATGTCGCTCCCCGTGCGGGGAGCGTGGATTGAAATGCGTTGATGCATGGGCGGTTACAGAAACGGTTGACGTCGCTCCCCGTGCGGGGAGCGTGGATTGAAATGTAGGCGTTTATACGATTGTAATCGAAGGGGGGGTCGCTCCCCGTGCGGGGAGCGTGGATTGAAATACTTTCCAGCATTTCCTGCGTAGTGGTTACACCGGTCGCTCCCCGTGCGGGGAGCGTGGATTGAAATGCGTCCTGCTCAATCGCGCCGCTGTCTCGCGCTTGTCGCTCCCCGTGCGGGGAGCGTGGATTGAAATCGATATGCTGACAGAATATTCCAGTCTGTACCAGGTCGCTCCCCGTGCGGGGAGCGTGGATTGAAATTTTGTCAGGAACAAATACCGATGCTGCGGCGCGGGTCGCTCCCCGTGCGGGGAGCGTGGATTGAAATGGTTATAGTCCGATTCTCACGCGACAGCGTGTCGTCGCTCCCCGTGCGGGGAGCGTGGATTGAAATCCAAATTGGGCGTGGAAAATGGCTTGCATACGCGCGTCGCTCCCCGTGCGGGGAGCGTGGATTGAAATTGGTTCGCAAGGCGCAAGCGCCGGAGTACGAGCGGTCGCTCCCCGTGCGGGGAGCGTGGATTGAAATTTCATCCAGTGCCGCATTCCGGCAGTTCACGCCGTGTCGCTCCCCGTGCGGGGAGCGTGGATTGAAATAATCAGCCCTTTCAGCGCCGTCCATTTCAGCTTGTCGCTCCCCGTGCGGGGAGCGTGGATTGAAATAGAAGGTGGTAGCGAGTGCGGTCGTAGTGCTGCCGGTCGCTCCCCGTGCGGGGAGCGTGGATTGAAATCAGTCAAAAACTGGTCGTGTCCGCTACCAGCTAAGTCGCTCCCCGTGCGGGGAGCGTGGATTGAAATGCACGTTAGCCCGATATGATTGATTTCTGTGCGGGTCGCTCCCCGTGCGGGGAGCGTGGATTGAAATTTTGCAGGGCAAGACGCAACTGCAAGTCGCCGAAGCGTCGCTCCCCGTGCGGGGAGCGTGGATTGAAATCGCCTTCGCGGTGAGATACTCAACGTAGTCCATCGCGTCGCTCCCCGTGCGGGGAGCGTGGATTGAAATCTTGAGCCTATCTCCAAGCATAAAAAACACCTCGTCGCTCCCCGTGCGGGGAGCGTGGATTGAAATGTATGATTCGCAGGGCTGTGGATGCCACACGACGTCGCTCCCCGTGCGGGGAGCGTGGATTGAAATAGCTCTCGCTCGATGTCCGTGTAGCAGGCAACGAGCGTCGCTCCCCGTGCGGGGAGCGTGGATTGAAATAATAGCTGGAAGCGTCGCCGCTGGTGTAGGCGGAGGTCGCTCCCCGTGCGGGGAGCGTGGATTGAAATGTGAGGAGATGTACATATGAGCAGACCTTATCAGGGTCGCTCCCCGTGCGGGGAGCGTGGATTGAAATCTTCCCCACGGAGGTTGACCCCACTGACTTCCGCGTCGCTCCCCGTGCGGGGAGCGTGGATTGAAATACAAGTGATTGTCACACCGAACGCGTTCTGCACGTCGCTCCCCGTGCGGGGAGCGTGGATTGAAATAAATGGAGCTTGCCCGAAGGTTGGAGCAATACGTAGTCGCTCCCCGTGCGGGGAGCGTGGATTGAAATACAATATCCAGAGCCCCATGATAATCGCGTTGTGTCGCTCCCCGTGCGGGGAGCGTGGATTGAAATGGTTGATACTGTGGATAACGCGCTTAATTCTGCGTCGCTCCCCGTGCGGGGAGCGTGGATTGAAATCGGCCGGGCGTCGAGCTTTGAAATGCTTTCCTCGTCGCTCCCCGTGCGGGGAGCGTGGATTGAAATTGCTGTGCGAGCTTGTAGTCCGCCGCCGCTTCCGTCGCTCCCCGTGCGGGGAGCGTGGATTGAAATATCATCGGAATAGTTGCGGTCTGTGCGGTTCGTCGTCGCTCCCCGTGCGGGGAGCGTGGATTGAAATGCAACCATTCCTCATTCACGTTGAAGGTAGAACGTCGCTCCCCGTGCGGGGAGCGTGGATTGAAATGTTGTCCGCCTGAAAGAATTCCCATCGGGGATGGTCGCTCCCCGTGCGGGGAGCGTGGATTGAAATCGTTGCGGCGCTTGGTGATGCGCTTGGTATCTCGTCGCTCCCCGTGCGGGGAGCGTGGATTGAAATATCCTCGGTCAGTCCCATGTCCAACGCTCCCATGGTCGCTCCCCGTGCGGGGAGCGTGGATTGAAATCGTTTGATTGTGTCCGCGACGGCGCAAGCACCGTGTCGCTCCCCGTGCGGGGAGCGTGGATTGAAATGGGCAGGGTCAGCACCACCGCCTTTTGTGCATGGGTCGCTCCCCGTGCGGGGAGCGTGGATTGAAATTGCGTCACCGTGAACGTCACGCTTTCGCCGACGGGTCGCTCCCCGTGCGGGGAGCGTGGATTGAAATACCATCAAGAAGGCGATGAAGGCGGTGGGCATCGTCGCTCCCCGTGCGGGGAGCGTGGATTGAAATTTCTCTTGCATCGAAAAGCTCAATGCACGACCCGGTCGCTCCCCGTGCGGGGAGCGTGGATTGAAATCCAAGCGGAAGGACGCGGCGAAAGCGCCGGAAAGTCGCTCCCCGTGCGGGGAGCGTGGATTGAAATAACGTGTCGGAACACTGGCTGCGAACAGGCGAAGTCGCTCCCCGTGCGGGGAGCGTGGATTGAAATGGAAGAATCGCGCAGCGGCGCGCCCGGCTTATGCCGTCGCTCCCCGTGCGGGGAGCGTGGATTGAAATCGCTTGACGACATCGAAGTCTACAAATGGCGCGGTCGCTCCCCGTGCGGGGAGCGTGGATTGAAATCAAAACTAAGCCCGTCTTGATTTGAAACCTTGCGTCGCTCCCCGTGCGGGGAGCGTGGATTGAAATGTATCTGATATGGAGAAAAATTCTTGCGAAATTCTGTCGCTCCCCGTGCGGGGAGCGTGGATTGAAATGTCAAAGACAGCGCCGTGCGGATTCAGCCCGTCGTCGCTCCCCGTGCGGGGAGCGTGGATTGAAATACATCAAAGGTCATGCACACCACTCCCCACCATGTCGCTCCCCGTGCGGGGAGCGTGGATTGAAATTGCATGTGGTATACTCCTTCCATAGTCGTTGACTACGTCGCTCCCCGTGCGGGGAGCGTGGATTGAAATCGCCGCCCGAAGGCAGATGTCCATCAAGGTCTGCGTCGCTCCCCGTGCGGGGAGCGTGGATTGAAATCACGCTCTTGCCCATGTCCATGAACGGCGCGCAGTGTCGCTCCCCGTGCGGGGAGCGTGGATTGAAATAACGTAACCCGCCCGAATGACCCGGTTGACGCGCGTCGCTCCCCGTGCGGGGAGCGTGGATTGAAATATTCCAAGCCGGAGGAGCCAGCAGCGGAAGGTGTGTCGCTCCCCGTGCGGGGAGCGTGGATTGAAATCTACCTCACCCGCAATCCCACCGCGCTCATCGTCGCTCCCCGTGCGGGGAGCGTGGATTGAAATAGAAGGAGGGTAAATCGTGATTGACATCGACATGGTCGCTCCCCGTGCGGGGAGCGTGGATTGAAATGCTGAGTGTCGTTGTCTTGATGTTGGGCAGGATGTGTCGCTCCCCGTGCGGGGAGCGTGGATTGAAATACGCACAACGTCATCAGGCGCACCCATCAGCTTGGCGTCGCTCCCCGTGCGGGGAGCGTGGATTGAAATACCCCCCTCTGTGTTATCATTTCAGTAGGCGCAAGTCGCTCCCCGTGCGGGGAGCGTGGATTGAAATCGGTAAAGCGGCCCGTCTCGCACATCAGCCATCGTCGCTCCCCGTGCGGGGAGCGTGGATTGAAATTGTCCGCTCGTGCCGCGCTTTGTACCCGCGTCAGTCGCTCCCCGTGCGGGGAGCGTGGATTGAAATTGATTGTACTTGTCCTTGGCGATTGCGGAAATGTCGTCGCTCCCCGTGCGGGGAGCGTGGATTGAAATGCGCTCTGGATTTTCCGCTCCGCGTTTCCAATCACGGTCGCTCCCCGTGCGGGGAGCGTGGATTGAAATTCCGGGTATGCGCGTACTGCCATGTTTCGGCGGCGTCGCTCCCCGTGCGGGGAGCGTGGATTGAAATGCTTGGCAATTGTGGTACATCTGCCATCTGTCGCTGGTCGCTCCCCGTGCGGGGAGCGTGGATTGAAATATACTCGCTGTATGCTTTGTTGATGTCGTCCCAGTTCGTCGCTCCCCGTGCGGGGAGCGTGGATTGAAATGAGATACCCGACTTTTCGGACAGCGCGGCAACGGTCGCTCCCCGTGCGGGGAGCGTGGATTGAAATGAGCAAGGCGCACATCGCGCGGTCGTAAACCTCGGTCGCTCCCCGTGCGGGGAGCGTGGATTGAAATGAGCAGGACTATCAAGACGCCATCGGCACGCGCCGTCGCTCCCCGTGCGGGGAGCGTGGATTGAAATGGTGCGCCCTGGCAGGCGCACCGACAATGCAGAGTCGCTCCCCGTGCGGGGAGCGTGGATTGAAATCTTACTAGTACTACTAGTACTACTTATACTTGTAGTCGCTCCCCGTGCAGGGAGCGTGGATTGAAATACTCCTATCGTATGCTCGAAAGGTGGTGAGTATGTCGCTCCCCGTGCGGGGAGCGTGGATTGAAATCCTCCCCCTTAGACGGCAACCGCCGTCTTGTCCAGTCGCTCCCCGTGCGGGGAGCGTGGATTGAAATTCCATCGCCTGCATGGGGCTGGTCTACGGCGCACAGGTCGCTCCCCGTGCGGGGAGCGTGGATTGAAATCCCGTACAGCCCGCAGGCTGTCCACCGCCTCGCCGTCGCTCCCCGTGCGGGGAGCGTGGATTGAAATAGTTTGCGGTAAAAAGACGGGTAGCTGATGCCGCGTCGCTCCCCGTGCGGGGAGCGTGGATTGAAATGCGCCGGTGGTGCTGGATGCGACGGACAGGAAGCGGTCGCTCCCCGTGCGGGGAGCGTGGATTGAAATTTGCAGGCCTTCCCGCGCCCTTCGCCGCCCTTGGGTCGCTCCCCGTGCGGGGAGCGTGGATTGAAATGAGATTGCATTTTTGTTGGTGCTGTGCGGCCCGGGTCGCTCCCCGTGCGGGGAGCGTGGATTGAAATCCTGCTGTTCCGTGCGCCCGTTCCGGCCGGCGCAGTCGCTCCCCGTGCGGGGAGCGTGGATTGAAATCTCTTCGGAGTATCGTTCATCTGCAACCCTGTACGTCGCTCCCCGTGCGGGGAGCGTGGATTGAAATAGCTTCCGCGCACTATGGCGAATGGCGAAAATCGTCGCTCCCCGTGCGGGGAGCGTGGATTGAAATTCCAGCGCAAACGCGCGTCAGGAGCGCGATTTGATGTCGCTCCCCGTGCGGGGAGCGTGGATTGAAATTGTCATCTCTGCGACTTGCGTCCCTCGCGCTCTGTCGCTCCCCGTGCGGGGAGCGTGGATTGAAATCAATCGCTTGACTTGCTCCTGCAAATCCTTAACCGTCGCTCCCCGTGCGGGGAGCGTGGATTGAAATGACGCCGCTGGAATGCTGCCGCTTGCAGGGCTTCCGTCGCTCCCCGTGCGGGGAGCGTGGATTGAAATCAATAGATGTATTTTGTAGCTTTGTAGGGTCGAGTCGCTCCCCGTGCGGGGAGCGTGGATTGAAATCGCCTTCGCGGTGAGATACTCAACGTAGTCCATGTCGCTCCCCGTGCGGGGAGCGTGGATTGAAATGCGTAGCGGTACATCATGCACTTCGGAACTCCTGTCGCTCCCCGTGCGGGGAGCGTGGATTGAAATAATCGTCGATGGCGTAGTAGTAACCGTACCACGAGGTCGCTCCCCGTGCGGGGAGCGTGGATTGAAATTGGTACTGCGCCGCCGCAGCAGGGGTGACGATGGCGTCGCTCCCCGTGCGGGGAGCGTGGATTGAAATCGTTATGCTTCTTTCAGCTCTTCCAGCGCCCGCCGTCGCTCCCCGTGCGGGGAGCGTGGATTGAAATGTGCTATGAGCGTGGAACCATCACGCCGGAGATTACGTCGCTCCCCGTGCGGGGAGCGTGGATTGAAATGCATCTTGCACACGCTTTCGTTCCTCCGGCGTATTGTCGCTCCCCGTGCGGGGAGCGTGGATTGAAATTTGATGCGCTGGTACAGATTCGCGGCGCTGTCCTCGTCGCTCCCCGTGCGGGGAGCGTGGATTGAAATACCTTGTGAATGCAATCCTGTATTGTGTCGAACCGTCGCTCCCCGTGCGGGGAGCGTGGATTGAAATACTATGTCTAATGCTCCGTGATAATCGCGCTGCAGTCGCTCCCCGTGCGGGGAGCGTGGATTGAAATCCTGACGGATAACCAGCCTACACCAAAGGACATGTCGCTCCCCGTGCGGGGAGCGTGGATTGAAATATGACAGGCGTAGCTCGACCGGCTGTTGTGATTGTCGCTCCCCGTGCGGGGAGCGTGGATTGAAATAACTCGTCCTCCAGCCGCCATGTGCTCTCGTAGGTCGCTCCCCGTGCGGGGAGCGTGGATTGAAATCTTGTTTGCCATTGCCTTGTGCCTCCTCCACTCACTGTCGCTCCCCGTGCGGGGAGCGTGGATTGAAATTTCACGCAAACAGGGCAAAAGCGCGAGCGCTCGCGCGTCGCTCCCCGTGCGGGGAGCGTGGATTGAAATATCCTGCGCAACGTAATCCCCATCGACGATGGACGTCGCTCCCCGTGCGGGGAGCGTGGATTGAAATTGGCGATGAAGAACTCCTGATAACCCACGGGAGACGTCGCTCCCCGTGCGGGGAGCGTGGATTGAAATGTGATGGCTTCCTCCTCCACGTCGGCATCCGCCGTCGCTCCCCGTGCGGGGAGCGTGGATTGAAATACTGTCCGCAATTCCCATGTAGGAAAAATCCGTCAAGTCGCTCCCCGTGCGGGGAGCGTGGATTGAAATCTACTCAGCGAGGAAAGACCCGTCCGCCGCGCACCGTCGCTCCCCGTGCGGGGAGCGTGGATTGAAATGCCGCTGGACTGTCTGCTCTGGATCCATGACGTGGTCGCTCCCCGTGCGGGGAGCGTGGATTGAAATACGCCCTGGATTGCCGTCTGCGTCTTGCAGCAGCGTCGCTCCCCGTGCGGGGAGCGTGGATTGAAATGTGGGTGGGCTGTCAACACTATAAGTGGGACTTTCGTCGCTCCCCGTGCGGGGAGCGTGGATTGAAATGCGAGGGCAAAAACCTTCTGGGCGTGTCCTACGACGTCGCTCCCCGTGCGGGGAGCGTGGATTGAAATACTCTGCTTGAACTGAGAATGACCGTTTGCCTTGTCGCTCCCCGTGCGGGGAGCGTGGATTGAAATCACCGACGCGCGGGACGTGCGCACCCTCATGGACGGTCGCTCCCCGTGCGGGGAGCGTGGATTGAAATTCCTATACAGCAGGCCGATGGGCTGCAGCAGGTGTGTCGCTCCCCGTGCGGGGAGCGTGGATTGAAATCGCCAGCTCCGCCTGAACCAGTGGGTCACGTCCTGTCGCTCCCCGTGCGGGGAGCGTGGATTGAAATTGCGTCACCGTGAACGTCACGC
>ENA-OROL01000532-OROL01000532.1-human-gut-metagenome-genome-assembly--contig:-NODE-532-length-38459-cov-3.093766_pt1 | contig 38459 bp, 38 predicted proteins | sample MGYA00242128_ERZ509048 | MGnify/ENA primary metagenome ERZ509048 (study PRJEB26280, sample SAMEA2338750) | human gut metagenome | biome: human gut; feature: human-associated habitat; material: faeces...
CATACAATGTGTAAGTTAAAAGGCACCACCCAATCAAAGGTAGTGCCTTCTCTCATTTCCGATTAGTATTAAAATTCTAAGATTTCAAAAGCTTTCAAATTCCCAAACCAAGCAATCGCTCAAATCGCATAAATATTCACGAAATATATAAAAATTCATGTTAGATTGAACTAATAAGCTTGGGGAACACTTTTCCGAAAAGGGAGTATTATTATTTTGATCTACCCTAAATCTAAATGCATAAAAATACTTTTTTGTTGAATCAAGTTTTAAGAAGTAGCCGTATGCTCCGGAGTCTTTCAAGTCATCATGCGAAAATAATTTTTTTCACAGTCTATTCCTCGCTTTGTTAAATCAATTACGCTTCTATACCACCGCACTATTCACTTTCTTCAAATGCATCAGACAATTTTTTCAGCCTTTTAAGCCATTTGATTATCGATCCGTTCTGAAGAAACCCTTCCAGTGCTCCACTGCAGAATCTTTCCGCCCTTACTGCCCCCATAATCAAAGCCAATACAGCCTGTCCGTTCAATTCATCTATATTAACATTAGTCATTGCATTCTCATCCCATTGTATACCATAGTACTGCAAGATAAATACATATCTGGATAACTGATACTCCGGGTGGCTTCTTTCAAAAGCATATACATCTTTAACAAAGTCTTCAATTTCTCTCGAATATGTTCTATACGGAAACTGATACGGATGCTCCATTGTACCATCACCAATATTATTTTCCGGCATCACCTTACTCTGGGGAGGATTACTAAATTTAGATATGTACCTGGTCAGTGATGAATAAATTCCGTTTTCAACCTTGCTATCATCTATAAGTTCCATCTTTAGCAGTTCCCATTGATCCAAATAGCTATCTTCCAAATCATAGAATTCTCTTATATTTGTATTGTTATGTTTCTGTCCCTTCTTTCCGGGAGTATTAAGCCATTTCTCATGATTTTTACGTATCGTATCTGTAACAATTTTGCTCGGAACAATATGATATTCCGGTGCTTCTAATTCATTCAGAGATACAAATATATAGAATATATCATCTCCAAGTAATGTTTCATTTTTCTTTGATAATGTCCACTTTTTCTGCTTATATCCTGTGGTCTTTACCTGTATTGCAATCTGCCTATGTGTATCCCGTTCAATCGCCAGCAAATCAAAATCTTTCACATTCGACATTGGAACCGCAACAGTATATCCTCTTCTCTCTAATTCACCTGCAACAAAATATTCTCCGGAATTTCCAATGTTAACATTTGTATCGTTTCCCATAGCAGATCTCCATTCGTAGCTATCTATTTGAAGTGAGGCCCCTCAGTATTCCTTCGTAATCTCTCCCTCAATCCCATACATCGTCTTAAATGTCTCAAGGTCTTCCGCCCGGCGGATCAGCATGACTTCTTCAATTTTTCCCGTGTGGATATCCTTGAATCCCGCCACCTGTTCACCGTTGCAGATGCTGGCTTTAATGACAGGTTTTTGATTGCTTCTGTCGTAAGTCTTCTTTTCGGTTCTCTTAGAAAATAATCCCATTACACGACCCTCTCTTATACTCCCTTGTCCGTCTCTTCAGATCCTTTATATTTATGCTTATACAAACTGCTTTCCTATGGAATATAAGTCTTTACGGTTTCCTTCAGCGCCGCTTTTATCAGCTGCTCGAAGGACTGTGCAAACCTCTCGTCATCCTCTTCGGTTCGCTTCTTCGGACCTTTTAAATGATTTTTATGAGAAGCTCTTCTTGCCTTTTTATTCAGATGTCGTTCCATGAGCATCTGGTCGATGTTCTCATCCGTGTACCATTTACCGGACTGGTGGATGGCGTAGGCACTCTTGCCCAGCGCCATGGCTGCCACGCCATAGTCCTGAGTTACCACGATGTCTCCCCTGCGGCAGAGACTGATCAGCTTATAATCCACTGCATCTGCCCCTGCTCCTACGACCACTACCTCGCTGTAACCGGAAGTCAGTATATGATTGGTATCGCACAGAAGTGTCACCGGAATCTGATACTTCCGTGCTGTTTTTTCCACTATGTCCACCACCGGACAGGCATCCGCATCCACAAAAATCTGCATAAGTAAGTTCTCCATCACCTTTTTCTGTAATTGAAATTATAGTAACTTTATCAGACGTTTACAAGTGTATATTTAGCCATAAAAAAACCGACCTCCTATCGTTAGATTTTAGGTCTAACGATAGGAGGTCGGTTCAGGATAAGGCTATTTTTCAATCCATATCAAAAATTATCCATTTTGAACAATTCACTTCTTGTTTTTATTCAGTTTTGTTTTTATTCAGTTTCGTTTTCTTCCTCTAATAGCTTTAATAATGCAGAAGGTTCACACACCTTAACAGAAGATTTCATATAATCTTTTACATTTCTGGTTACTATACAATCCATTTCTGAACGAATTGCTGTTTCCACCATAATAGCATCTTCATAATCACCAATTTCAGAAGATATTGCTTTCCGGCAATCTAAAGAAGTGGTATCCAACAAATGAAATAAAGTAAAAAGCTTGCTCAAAATCTTTCGTGTTTCTACATCGTTATGTGTTAAACGGTGTGTCAGATAATAGATATCTGTAACTGACTTTGCTGTAATATAACCCTCAAATTGCTTATTTGCAGAATATATAAAGAGTTTTTGCGCTACTTCTGAAAATGGAGCACGAGACTGTAATGCATCGATGATAACACAAGTATCAACTAAAACTCTCATATCGTATTCAACCTTTCTTCCCGTGCTTCTTCCAGAGTCATATCATTTGAAAGAACGCCAAACAATGATTTAGCAACATCTACTCTATCCTGATATGGATTAGACAATTTTGCAACAACTTTTCCGTTACGAGTAATATAAATATCCTCTGTTTCTGCAAGCATAAGATATTTGCCAAGATTAATTTTTAATTCAGTTGCAGTAATGGACATATCATCATCACCTTTCTTGAAGAATAACTATTTATCGTCTCATAAAGAGAATCTCTCTTTTCAATTATATTATACACAAATCGAACGATTTTATCAATAAAATCGTTCGAAAATCGACTATTGAATGCTGGTCGGAGCACTACTCCGCCAGATACATCTTCAGGCTTCCTTCCACAGCATCCATGGCTTCCTCCACACTCGCCTGCCCGTTTAGGTATGCCTGCAGGCTCTCGGTCAGGGAAGTCTCGATCTGAGTATCTTCCTTGAGGCACAGGGTGGCTGCCTTGCACAGCTCCATCAGATGGTTCGCGGTCTCTTCAGAGTAAGATTTGATGGCGAACTCTGCGGTACTGCCGTCGATATCATAGGTGGTATAGGCTTCCGCCATGCTGCGGTCTGCTGCAGCCTGCGTCTCCAACGCTTTTGCATTGACAGGGAAGCCCTCATAGGTATCCACGCTCTGTAATTCTTCGGACAGAGCAAAACGCAGGAACTCTTTTGCAGTCTCCACATGCTCACTCCGGCTGTTGATTCCAATGACCATCTTCGGATAAAATGCGTTTTCCATGGAGACCACATTGGCATTCAAAAGCTCCGCCACTGCATAAGGCATCATTGCCTCATTAAAGCCGTCAGTCTCCTGAAGTACCAGCCTCACATCGGATCCCAGATCCCAGATATTCGCTGCACGGCCTTCTTTTCTGGAAGGCAGGATGCCGCAGTTATCCGCAATCTTCTTCAAATCTTCCAGCCAGGGATGTAAGGTATCACGATTCACCTGACGGTTCTGTAAAATATCATCCACGATCAACGGATAGAACTCTTCCACCAGTTCGCCACAGGTACGGTCTCCCATATAACTCTCCGTCTTTCCGGATACCGCCTTTGCAATAGCATCCATGCTGCTCATTTCCTCCGGCTGCACATCCCTGCCGACAGCTAACAATAATCCGAATTGCAGCGGCACCGCATACCGTCTTCCATCCGCCTCTTGATACGCTGTTGTAATGTTGGAAAGCAGGGTTCCGTCCTCTTCCATGGGCTGCAATATCTCCTGCAGATCCAACAACAAGCCCTTAGAGGCATACGTGTCCAGTTTCAGATGATCCATCACCATGAGATCCGGTCCGTTGCCGGAGGTCAGGGAAGTGTTCAGATCCTGATAGATCTGCTGATAATCCGCATTTCCGCTGTATTTATCCGTCATGGAGATTGCCGCATCCACATGGATCAGTACCTCCGGATGCTGCTTATGATACTGCACCGCAGCCTGCTGTAAAAAGAAGCTCTCCTCCACGGTATACAGCGTCAGTTCTTCGGTCACCTCTATCACCGCATCGGGATCATATCTATAAATCATTATTTTATCCCCGCTCTCACTTCCAAACCACGCGTATACACTGCCGTCCGACAGTGCCACAATATCCCGGCACCACTGATCCGACATGGAAAAGCTGGTATCGATTCCTTCTAATAGCTTCTGCCAGTTAGTATCTCCAGCATCACAGTGGAAAAATCCGTCTGCATCCGCCGCATAGACTGTGCCGTCCTCCAGTACACTGAAATAAGCAGAGCTATAGCTGTCCTGGGAAAAGGGAATCACTCCCTTAGCTTTTGCCCCGTTATTTCCATCCAGCTGCATCTGTAACAATCCGTTCACAGAGCCCTGTTCATCTGCCTGTGCCAGATACAACGTGTCTCCCACAGCGCTGACCCACTTATTATCCGCCAGAGTTCCGCTATCGATCAGGCTGTCGCTCTCCTGGCTGCTCACCATGCTTCCGTCCTGTGCCAATACAACATCCAGGGAAAAATAAGACAGTCCCACTAACAATCCGTCCTCTGTCAGTGTCACATACTGCGGCGCATCATAGAACCGATAGCCATCCATATCCATAGGCTCCAGCCACTTCTGTGGTGTAATATCCAGCGCATTACCGTCCGCTTCCTTCCACAGATGTGCGGAAGAGCTCTCCTCATCCCGGTAACAGTTGCCGTACAGGTACTGATTCCCCTCCGCATCCTGCAACAGTGTAAAACTGTCACTACTCTCCAGACCCTTTCCCTCGGGAAGCGCCTTCAGCCAGTCCTTCGTCACTTCCGTCAGAGTATCCCCTTCGCCCAGCTTCCATTCCTCTAAAGAAACCTGACCTTCTGCACCTCCTGCCACGAGAAAATGGAGTTCGTCATCCGAACGGAAAATCTGACTGATACTCTTGTCCTTCCATTCCTCCGGCAGCGAAAGTTCCTTCTCCACATAACGTCCCTTCTGCGCTTCTTCTGGAGATGTTTGGATCTGCAGATCATTCTTGTTCCCGCAGCCGGTGAGCAGTCCCATGACGATTGCCATACAGGTCGTCAGTGCAATTCCTTTCTGCATGTTATTGTTATTAAAGTAGTTTCTGTTTCGCATCTTAATATCCAGTCCTTTCCCGTAATCTACAAATTTGCACTTCCACAGCTTTTTCTTACAGGAAAAGTATAGCGGTTTCTTTCTTAAGATAACAGCAGGCACGGGTTAAGATGCCTTTACCATATGATTAAGATTTTCTTAACGCAAAACGGAACCGGCACAAACGCCGATTCCGTCTTCTCCGGGAACCCTTTTAGGAATTCAATATCTTCATAAATTCTTCTCCGGTAATGGTCTCTTTTTCATATAAATACTGAGACAGTTCATCCAGTTTAGCACGATTTTCCAGCAGAATCTGCCCTGCCTTCTCATGCTGTTTTTTCACCAGCTCCACGACTTCTCTGTCGATGGCTGTCTGGGTCTCCATGGAACAGGTCAGGGAGGAATCTCCACCCAGATACTGATTCGTCACAGTCTCCATGGCTACCATGTCAAAATCTTTGCTCATACCGTAGCGGGTGATCATGCCTCTGGCAAGCTTGGTAGCCTGTTCGATATCGTTGGAAGCTCCGGTGGTCACAGACCCGAAGGCGATCTCTTCCGCGGCACGTCCGCCGGTCAGTGTGGCGATCTTATTCTCCATCTCTTCCTTGCTCATCAGATAATGATTGCCTTCCTCTTCCACCTGCATGGTATAACCCAGTGCACCAGAGGTACGGGGAACAATGGTGATCTTCTGCACCGGTGCGGAATTGGTCTGCTTCGCTGCCACCAGTGCGTGTCCGATCTCATGGTATGCCACGATCCGCTTTTCCTTATCTGTAAGGATGGCATTCTTTTTCTGATAACCGGCAATGACTACTTCAATACTCTCTTCTAAGTCTGCCTGGGTTGCGAACTTACGTCCATCTCTGACTGCCCGAAGAGCTGCCTCATTGACGATATTGGCAAGCTCTGCGCCGGAGGCTCCGGATGCCATACGGGCGATCTTATTAAAGTCTACATTGTCTGCGACTTTGATCTTACGGGCATGCACTTTCAGGATTTCTTCTCTTCCTTTCAGGTCGGGAAGCTCTACCGGCACACGTCTGTCAAAACGACCGGGACGTAGCAGTGCGGGATCCAGACTCTCCGGACGGTTGGTGGCTGCCAGAATGATAACGCCGTTGTTGCCTTCAAAACCATCCATCTCCGTTAACAACTGGTTCAGGGTCTGTTCTCTCTCATCGTTACCACCGATCTGGCCGTCACGCTTTTTACCGATGGCGTCGATCTCATCGATAAATACGATGCAGGGAGCCTTTTCCTTTGCCTGTTTGAACAGGTCTCTTACTTTGGAGGCACCCATACCTACGAACATTTCCACGAATTCCGAACCTGACATGGAGAAAAAGGGAACATTGGCTTCTCCGGCTACTGCCTTGGCTAACATCGTCTTACCGGTTCCGGGAGGGCCTACTAAGAGGATACCCTTCGGCATGGAAGCACCGATCTCTTTGTATTTGTCGGGATCATGCAGGTATTCCACGATCTCTGTCAGATTTTCCTTCGCCTCATCCTCTCCTGCCACATCGGTGAACTTGATACCATTGGAAGACTTCACATAGACCTTCGCATTGCTCTTGCCCATGCCTCCCATGCCGAACATCATGGAGTCGCCGCCGGCCTTTTTCGCCATCTGACGGTACATCAATTGTCCGAAGCCAATAATGATGATCAAAGGCAGCAGCCAGCTGATCAGAAAGCTTAAGAGTGGTGAAGCTTCCTCCACGATCTCACTGGAGAATTTGGCCCCACTGTCATACAGTCTCTGCGTTCTGTCCGGATCATCCATCAGACCGGTCTTGTAGATGGTCTTGTCATCTTTTGCCGTGAATACGATCTGATTGTCCTGGACCTGCACCTCGTCGATCTGTTTATCATAAGTCATCTGCATAAAAGTGTTGTAATCCACTTCCTTCACTGCCCGCTGTACGATCTGCGGTACCAGAAGGCTGTTGATCAGGATGATCACGATCAGTGCAATCATATAATAGAATATGAACGGTTTTTTGTTTGGTTGTTTGACTTCCTGCATACATTTTCCCTTTCTCATTCTTGTATTATTGTCCAAATCTGTTGTAATAAATCAATCATAGACACTTTTTGCCACACAATCAATGGATATTCTCTTACCTTATTCTAAAAAAAGGATAAACAAAACAAGCCACAACACAGTATTCTGTGTCGTGGCCCTTATTATGTTCCGTTATGATAAAAAAGTGCTAAGTATTACTTTCTCTGTAAGAAATCAGGAATCTTCAAAGATTTCTCTTCTACGGAGCTTCTGATATCCGTAGGCTTATGAATACCGGGTACGGGCTGTACGGGTCTCGGAACCTGTCCTCCCTGTGCTGCGGGGGTAGCAGGCGCAGTGGGCTGCAGTCCCTTCAGAGAAGTCGGAGTCATATGGGAAGCGGGCTGTCTGAATGCAGCACCTCCACCTAAGCGGCTCTGTACCGCACTGTTTGCCTTATCTTCCAGACCAGTAGCGATAACGGTAATCGTACAGCTATCGGACTTGGACTCATCGTACATGGCACCGAAGATAATATTCACATCGTCGCCTGCAAGCTCCTGTACATAGCTTGCCGCATCGGATGCGTCTGCCAGAGTAATATCTCCGGAGATATTGATAATGACATGAGAAGCACCGGAAATAGTGGTCTCTAACAGAGGACTCTCTACTGCCATCTTGACAGCTTCCATAGCCTTGTCATCGCCCTTGCCTTCACCGATACCGATGTGCGCGATACCCTTGTCCTTCATAACAGTCTGTACATCTGCGAAGTCCAGATTGATGACTGCGGGAACATTGATCAGATCAGTGATTCCCTGTACTGCCTGCTGCAATACTTCATCCGCCTTCTTCAGTGCTTCGGGCATGGTGGTACGTCTGTCCACGATCTCCAACAGCTTATCATTGGGTATTACAATCAGGGTATCCACGTGTTCCTTGATACGCTCGATACCGTTTAACGCGTTCACCATACGAGCCTTTGCTTCAAAGCGGAAAGGCTTCGTCACTACACCAACGGTTAAGATGCCCATATCCTTTGCCAGCTTTGCCACTACCGGAGCAGCTCCGGTTCCGGTACCGCCACCCATACCGCAGGTAACAAATACCATGTCTGCACCCTTCAGTGCTGCGGAGATCTCTTCCGCACTCTCCTCGGCAGCCTTCTCACCGATCTCAGGCTTGGCTCCCGCACCAAGACCCTTGGTAAGCTTCTCACCAATCTGCAGCAGCTTCGGAGCCTTACAGAGCTGTAATGCCTGCTTATCGGTATTCACACCGATAAAGTCCACTCCGTCAATTTTCTCATCTACCATTCTATTTACAGCGTTGTTACCCGCGCCACCTACACCGACTACGATGATCTTGGCAGCTACATCCGCGTCATTCGTCTTAATTTCCAGCAAGGTTAGTTCCTCCTTTTAACCTTTTTCAACTTCACATAGACTATCATATAATCATTTTACAAATTTAGCAACCTATTTTTTCAAAATGTTTCACAAATGTTTCACGCATCCGGCTTGAATGTAAACTTCCCCTTTCCTTCCTCATAATTTTCCATCTGCAGGGTCCCGCTTTTTCCTTCCAGTTTCTCCAAAAAACCAGGCAAAAGCTGCAGCTTGTCCTCCAGATGGCTGCTGTCACTGCCCATGGCTACCTTGATCTGTCCAAAGTAGATCGTAACCTCTCCGGAAGAGTGAAGGTAGATCTTGTCCGCAGCCAGTGAATATTTATTTAACAGCTTGGTCAGATCCATGATTCTGGCAAATACCTGCGGATCTTCTACCGGCAGCTGCTCTCCCAGCACGATATGATCGAAGGACAGTCCTGTGATCTGTGGAATCCCCTGGGTACGGATTCCGGAGCTTTCCACCACATAGCCGTCCTTGTCAAAATACATATAGGTATCCAGATATTTCACATATCCTGCCAGTGCTTTTTCGTATACGGTGATCTTGATGGTGTCGGGAGCCAGAATGGATACGTTCATCACATCCACAAAGGGAATGTCCTGAATACCTCTGTCTCTGTATTTTAACGAAAGATACAGGGAATTGTCCCCTAACGGTCCCGCCATTACGATCTCTTTGATCTCATCTTCCGTATAATGCACATTGCCCTCCACATACACGGTACGGACCGTATACACGGAGTGCAATGCAACGGCTCCCCCGCCCAGTGCAAGCAGCAGGATGCCTATGATCACTATTTTTCTGATAATTCTGCTTCGGTCTCTATACACTGATGATCCGTGCTCCTAATTCTCTGAAATCTCTGCAGATATTCTCATATCCGCGTTCTATAAAGTGCTGTCCCGTCACGAAACTCTCACCCTCCGCCGCAAGGCCGGCTAAGACCAGTGCTGCACCACCGCGGAGTTCACAGGCGTCCAGCCGCTCTCCATGAAGATGTTCCACTCCGGTGATCACCGCGTGCTGTCCGTCTTTTAAGACGATCTGTGCTCCCATACGGTTTAAGGGTTCTGCAATTCGAAAACGGTTCTCAAAAATATTCTCTTCAATACAACTGATCCCCTCTGCCATGGTCAGTACCGCCATCGCCGCCGACTGCAGATCCGTGGGGAATTCCGGGTACGGTCCGGTCTGCAGATGCCCGATACTCCCTGGTCTTCCCGTTGCCTGTACGAACAATCCCTCTTCGGAGACGGTACATTGTGCTCCTATTCTCTCCGCAGCCACAGTCACTGCTTCCATCTGTCTCCAGGGTGCCTGATGTAACAGTACACTCCCGCCGCAGCCGATACAGCCAAACAGATACGTTCCTGCCACGATCCGGTCCGTCGGAACCGTATACCGGGTTCCGTGAAGATCTTCGCCACCATGGATGATAAGTTCCGGACTTCCGATTCCTTCGATCGAAGCCCCGCATGCCGTCAGGAATTCACAAAGTGCAATCACTTCCGGCTCTAAAGCTGCACCGGTGATCACAGTGTCTCCGGTGGCTTTTACCGCTGCCAGCAAAATATTCTCCGTGGCGCCAACACTGGGGAATTTCAGTGTGATCCGGGCACCGTGCAGATTTTTTGCCCGTGCGGACAAAAGTCCGTCCTCTTCGTGGAATTCGACACCCATCTGTTCCAGTGCATGAATATGCAGATCAATGGGTCTGTCACCGATGACACATCCTCCCGGATGTTCCATGGTCACATAACCGCACCTGCCGAGCAATGCTCCCAGCAGACACAGCGATGAGCGCATACCGGTAATGGCTTCTCCGCGCATTCTTCTTGCCTCTGCTCTCTCACAGGGCAGGTCATCTCTGCCTCCCGGCTGTACCCGGATCCCATTCTCCTGCCAGTGTACCATACATCCCAGTTCCCGCAACAGATGTACGAACCGATGCACATCCTCAATCCTCGGGCAGTTCTGAATATAGGATACTTCATTGGTAAGAAGCGTCGCCGCCAGGATCGGAAGTGTCGCATTTTTAGACCCTTGTATGCGTACCTTTCCCTGCAGCGGCATGCCGCCCTGTATGCGGATTCCCTTCATACAGCACCATCCCCATTTTTATGATAATCTTATTTTATGTAGGAAGGCACTGTTTCGTACCATGTCTTCTAAATATGCATTTCTACAACTCTTTTAGCTGGATCCTCCGCGCCACACTTAAGACCAGACCGATCTCCGACAAAAGGAACAGTGCCGAAGAGCCGCCGTAACTGATAAACGGCAGAGAGATTCCGGTGTTCGGAATGGAGTTAGTCACAACCGCAATGTTCAGGATCGCCTGAATCGCGATGTGTCCCATAACACCTACCACCAGCATGGCACCGAACAGATCTGGTGCATTGTTGGCAATGACCATCATCCGCCACAGTAGCATAATGAACATCAGAATAATGGCAATCGCTCCGAAGATTCCCAGTTCCTCACAGATAATGGAGAAGATCATATCGTTCTGTGCCTCGGGCAGAAAGCTTAACTTCTGCATGCTTTGTCCCAGTCCCTTGCCCCAGATGCCGCCGCTGCCGATGGCATACAGTGCCTGTAATGTCTGGAATCCTTTGTCCTGCGCCTGACTCTCCGGATTCAGCCATGCCTGGATTCTCGCCAGACGGAAGCCTTCTATTTTATCCCCCATCTGTACTACTAAAAATACCAGCAGCGCGGCAGCGGCTATCACACTTAATCCCATAATGATAAATTTCTTGTAATCCGGGCTTGCCACAAATACCATCAGGATGGCAATACCCATAATAATGATTGCAGAGCTTAAGTTATCCGTAATGAGATATACGCATGCAGCGATCGGCAGAGGTGCTGCCATCATAATGATAAATCCCCTCATGGTGCGGACACTTTTTCCCATCTTGCATACCAGACTTGCCAGGAACAGGATCATACACAGCTTTGCCACCTCTGCCGGCTGTAAGTTAAAGCCGGTATGTGGAATACCGATCCATCGTCTTGCACCGTGGGAACTGATACCTAACGGTGTCAGCACCAGGAAGATCAGTACCATGGAGACCACATAGCCCAGTGTTGCGAACCTCTCCCAAAACGTATACGGGATATTGGCAATGATGATCATGAATACCAGTCCGATGATATTGGCGATCAGCTGTTTTTTCATATAATAGGCTGCATCCCCATAAGTGTCATATGCCTCATAGGAGCTGGCGGAATAGATCATGATCAGGCCAAATCCCAATAAAAACAGTACAATGAAAAGCAGACTGTAGTCAAAAAAGTATTCAGTTTGTTGTTTCCTTTTACGTTTTCTGCGAGCTTCTGCCATGCCTGCTTTTACTCCTTTATTTCTATACATTATTACTTTCTATTACTATTATTCTGCCAGACCATGCACATACTCTTTGAAAAGCTGTCCTCTGACTTCATAGTTCGGGAACATACCCCAGCTTGCACATGCCGGAGACAGAAGAACCGCATCTCCCGGTACTGCCAGTTCCGTACACAGCTTCAGACATTCCTCATAGGTATCCGCGAAACGGATCTTGTCAAAACCGTGCTTTCTAGCACACTCGGCAATCTTCTCTCTGGTCTGTCCGATGAGAACGAGGCATTTTACCTTGTCGTCAAAGCTGTCGATCCACTCGTCATATTCGCTCTGCTTGTCATAACCGCCGCCGATGAGAACCGTCGGCTTGCTCATGGCTTTGATGCCCTGAATAGCAGCATCGGGATTGGTTCCCTTGGAATCGTTGTAATAATCCACACCGCCCTTGGTGGCCACGAACTCAATTCTGTGCTCCACTGCGTGGAAACCGCGGATCACAGTAAGGATCGTCTCCATGGGTACCTGCATGCCCTCTGCGATAGCAATGGCTGCCATAACATTTTCCACATTGCACAATCCTACCAGATTCATATCTTTATGAATATCCATCAGCTCGTGCTCTTCGCCGTTTACGCTCTTGATGATCTTGTCACCACGCAGGAAATAACCATTTTCCAGTTCATGATGCGAGGAAAACAGTACCGGGGTGGCAGGACATCTGTCGGCGAAATCTCTGGTATAATCATTGTCATAATTCAGCACACAGATATCTGCCTTCGTCTGATGGGAGGCCACTGCTTCCTTAGCCGCCACATAGGCTTCCATGGTGTGATGTCTGTTCAGGTGATCCGGTGTGATGTTCAGGATTGCGGATACCACCGGATGGAAGGTATGTATGGTCTCTAACTGGAAAGAACTGATCTCTCCCACAGTAACACTGTCCTTCGAAGTCTTATCCGCTTCCAGGGTATAGGGATTACCGATGTTACCTACCACAAAAGTCTTATCCTCACCGAAGTGTGCCTTCATGATCTCACCGGTGAGTGTGGTGGTCGTCGTCTTGCCGTTGGTACCGGTAATGGCGATCACTCTGCCCTGCTCCGCAAGGAATCCCAGTTCGATCTCGCCTAAGATCTGTACACCGCGGTCTCTCATACGGTTCACCAACGGAATATCCGTAGGTACTCCGGGACTTAATACTGCTGCCTGAATACTCAACTCCACATTTTCAGGAAGCTCTCCGGCGATGCATACCGCCTGGCTGCCCTCCGGAAGCTTTGCCTCCAGATCTTCCCCTGTCAATTTATCACTGCTGTCATACAGAACTACGTCTGCATTGTATTTTTCCAATAAAGCCACTGCACCGATCCCGCTGATGCCGGAGCCGATGACCAGACATTTTTGTCCTTCTAACATTTTCCTTACCATACCTTTCTGTAAAAGTCCATCAGTTCATTATAACGCATTCCCGGCGAATGGGGAAGAGAAAAATAGAAGCCCTCCAACATATATATGTCAGAGAGCTCCGGTTCATTCCACTGTTTTATAACAAATCACATATATAGCATACCGATTCCAAGAATCATGCCTTATGCTTCCACGATGAGATATCTACCGTCTCCGATATCGAATACTTCATCCGCTTCCAGGATCTCATCATCCACAGCGCCATCCACGTCCATGCCGGCTTCATCGAAATACTCGATGACATCATCCACGGAATCTACCACGACTGCCATGCACTCCTCCAGGAAATCTTCTGCCTCATCCATAGTTTCTGCTACCGGTTCCGGAAAAAGCTGGAGCTGTTTGTCCAGGAAGCATTCCAGTACCGCATCATCATATTCACGCATATTATTACCTCCAAATTCTTGCGAAAATGTCATATTACCATCATGATAATATGGATATGAAGATACGTCAATTAGTAACTCTCAATTATTCGCAATACTTCAGCAGATCCAGCGGCTGTGCGATAATGGCGTCGGCGTGGCCTTCTTCCAGCTCCGCACGGTCACGGAAGCCCCAGAGGACACCTACGGTGAAGGCGCCTGCCGCCTTGCCGGTCTTCATATCTGTGGCAGTGTCTCCCATGTAGAGCACTTCGTCTGCAGTGAGGCCAAACTTGTCTAAGATGCGGAAGACTCCGGCGGGATCGGGCTTGATGGGCACGCCGTCCACCTGTCCCTGCACTACATCAAAATAGCCCTTGCCAAACAGGCTCTCGATGACATCCACGGTGGCATGGTGGGGCTTATTGGAAAGTACTGCGATCTTCATACCACGTTTCTTCAACTCTTCCAGTAGTTTTGGGATTCCTTCATAAGGCTTCACCTGATACATACAGTTTGCCTGGAAGATCTCCTTGTATCTGGCATAGGCTGCCTCAAAATGGGTAAGTTCCGTATCGCCGCCCTTGATCAGTGCCCTCTTTACCAGATTAGCGGCACCGTCTCCCACAAAATATTTATAATCCTGTACAGAGAAAGGTCCATAGCCGAATTCCGCCATAGTCTTGTCTCCACTGTATTTCATACTCATGATAGAATCGGATAAGGTTCCGTCCAGGTCAAAAATTGCTGCTTTTATCATATGAATGCTCCATTCTTCCGATACTTATTATATAATCTCACGAATTCGTGCTATCGCACCAAGCATCCTGCTTTGCAGGATATTCGTTCACTAATAACGTAAATTTACTATACTGTCTGCAATCCATGCAGTTCCTGATAGACTCTTCCCACGGGAAGACCTACCACATTATTGTAATCACCCGCGATACCGCTGATATACCGGGCACAAAGCCCCTGAATGCCATATGCTCCAGCCTTGTCCATCGGATCCCCGGTAGCCACATATTCCCGGATCTGTGCATCGGTCATGGGATAAAAATGCACTGTGGTCTTCTCATGAAAAGTCAGCGTCTTCCTCTCACCATTTTCCTCATAGAGGATCGTCACGCCTGTGTATACCTCATGTCCTCTGCCCTGCAGCATAGTAAGCATGGCTACCGCGCCTTCCATATCCGCAGGCTTACCCAGGATCTTACCGTCGCAGGCGACCACGGTATCGGCTCCCAACACAACATTATCTGTTATAGTAGTTTCTCCACTTGTCTGTTCCGGATCAAAGCCTTCGGAACCTTCATCCGTCCGGCTGACACCGGATCCTTCTTCCAGTCGTTCGGCGTCAGTAACCGAACCCTGCGATGCCGTCATAGAGAAAAGCTTCTCCCACACTGCTTCCGCCTTCTGCGCTGACAACTCTTCCACCACTTTCGCAGGCTCCGTGGAGGTGATCTTTTCCTCGGTTTCGCTGACCACAACATCGAAATCCAGTCCGATCTGTGTCAGAAGCTCCCGCCTCCTGGGGGAGGCGGATGCTAATATGATCTTCTTATTCATGATGTGTCTCCGGGATAAAAGTTCTGCTTTCGATGGCAGATTCTCCCGCAGCCTCCTTTGCTTTTTGAATGGCCTCCAGACAGAAAGCATCCTGGGAATTAAACAGTTGCTTTCCTCTCTTGTCCTGCTTCTCATAGCTGCCATCCGGCTGTAAAATCGAAGCCTTCACATTATCCTTCAGCTGACTGTTCAGGATATGTAGCAATTCCTCCTTCAGCTCCGGTCGATCCACCGGGAAGAGGATCTCCACACGACGCTCCAGATTACGGGGCATCCAGTCGGCACTTCCGCAGTAGATCTCATAATGATCATCATTTGCAAAATAGAAAATGCGGCTGTGCTCCAGGAAATTACCGACGATGGAGCGAACACTGATATTCTCGCTGACACCCGGGATCCCCACCTTCAGGCAGCAGATACCTCGAACGATCAGTTCGATTTTCACGCCTGCCGCACTTGCCTCATACAGGGCACGGATAATATCCTTGTCGCAGAGAGAGTTCATCTTCGCAATGATATGGGCTTTCTTTCCTTCCAGCGCATAATTTTTTTCCCGCTCGATCAAGTGCAGGAACTTATCCTTCAGCCATAACGGTGCCAGTGCCAGTTTGTTCCAGAACAACGGCTCCGAATAACCGGACAGCATGTTGAACACTGCCGTGGCATCCTCTCCGATGCGTTCCGCACAGGTCAGCATTCCCACATCCGTATACAGCTTCGCCGTAGCATCGTTGTAGTTACCGGTGCCCAGATGGACGTATCTGCGGATGCCGTCCTCTTCTCTGCGGACCACAAGTGTGATCTTGGAATGGGTCTTTAATCCCACCAGTCCGTAGATAACGTGACAGCCTGCCTTTTCCAGCATTCTCGCCCAGACAATATTATTCTCTTCATCGAAGCGGGCTTTCAGTTCCACCAGAACCGTAACCTGCTTACCGTTCTCCGCCGCCTGTGCCAGTGCCGCTATGATCGGAGAATTGCCGCTGACACGATACAGTGTCTGTTTGATGGCCAGTACTTCCGGGTCTCTCGCCGCCTGACGGATGAAATCCACCACCGGCGTAAAGCTCTGGAACGGATGATGTAACAGAATATCACCCTTGCGGATCTCCTCGAAAATATTACAGCCTGCGGGAAGTGCCGGCGACTGCTGAGGTTCATACTTCGGCGTCTTTAAATGGTCAAAGCCATCCAGTCCATAAATTTTCATCAGTACCGTCAGATCTAACGGACCGTCGATCTCATAAATATTCTGTGTCTCAATATTGAGTTCCTTTTTAATGATCTTCAACAGTCGTTTATCCATGCCGCTTTCCACTTCCAGGCGGATGGCTTCGCCCCACTGACGCTTCTTTAACTGCTTCTCGATCTCTTTTAACAGATCTGCTGCCTCATCCTCGTCAATGCTTAAGTCCGCATTACGCATGATCCGGAACGGATGGGCACAGACAATGTCATAATTCAGGAACAGTTTATCCATGTTCCGTTCGATGATCTCTTCTAACAGGATGATCTTGCAGCTCTTGCCCTTGGACGGGATCCGCACCACACGGCTTAAGACGCTGGGCACCTGCACAGTGGCAAATTCCAGTTCCTCATCGCTGTTTTTCTTCCGAACCATTGCTCCAATATTCAGAGACTTATTGCGGATCAGAGGAAACGGTCTGGAAGAATCCACTGCCATCGGGGTCAGTACAGGATACACATTTTCCTGAAAATACTGATCCACATACACAGCTTCCTCCGCCGTCAGCTGTTCATGCTCTCTGATGATATGCAGACCGTTTTTCTCCAGAAGAGGGAGTAAAGAGCGGTTATAAGTGGAATATTGCAGATCCACCAGTTCATGGATTGCCACATGCAGCGCCTTTAACTGCTCTGTGGGAGTCATGCCGGCGATATCCTTTTTGGTATAGCCCGCATTCTCCATATCCTTTAAGGATGCCACCCGGATCATGAAAAATTCATCCAGGTTAGATGCTGTAATGCTTAAAAATTTCAACCGTTCAAACAGAGGGATGTTTTTATCCCTGGCTTCATTCAACACTCTGTGGTCAAAAAGCACCCAGCTGAGTTCCCGGTTAGTATAATACTTGGGATCACTGAAATTGATTTCCATATTGTCCTGCTGCCTCCCTTAAAATTTCTTCTTCTGCCGAATCACCGGTGTGATGCTATATACTTCTTTGAAAAATTCCGTGTTCGTCTGGAAGAATCCTCTTTCCAGCGTAATATCTTCCTGGGTATCTATTTTCAGGATCAGTTCGTTATCCTGCAGTGTGGCCTTCACACCCTTCATTTTCTGTTTGTGGCTGCGATCCAGGCTGTTGGCCAATCGCAGAATGGCTGTCAGCTTCGCTACAATCAAATAGCTCTCCTTATCCAGTCCCTGGGGACGATCCTGTGCCTGCCCGTAATACACGAAATTACTGTGATTAAAACGCACCACATTAGCTACGATCTCACGCTCCATATGGGAAAGTCCGATCATCTCCGTCGCCATGATAATATCATAGGACGCTTCTCCGATATTGATCATGCTGATATATTTTCCACAGTCATGCAAGATCGCAGCCAGACGCAGATACAAACGCTCTCTCTGGCCCATGCCGTGGACCTTTTTCATACTGTCAAAAATCGTGGTGGTGATATGTTCCAGGGTGTCTGCTCTCCTGGTACTGCCATTGTAGCGTTTGCTGATATTCATTGCACAGGCGATAATATCCTCCGCGAAATCATGCTCTCCCCGGAGTAATTTATTCTGCTCCGCATATTCATAAGCGATACCATCACACAATGTGACACCCGGTGCCCAGATCAGCGCCGCTCCCATCAGTTCGGCAATGCGTTTGGTCAGAACCGCACTGATATACACAAGAGGGACTTTTTCCTCCGCAATATCCATCCGCTTTGCAAGCTCCGTGGTTCCTCTGGTCCGAAGTGCCTCCATCAGCTGGTTAAATGCCTTACTGTCCACCATGGCATTTCCGTCTCCCCTCTCATGTGCCTTCCGCACTGCCCAGGGTGACAGATAATCATCCACGATAATGATATTTTTGATCTCACGATCCTTAAGATACAGCTTTTTATAATCATCCAGCTGTGCCGTAGCCAGTTCGTCCACCAGCTGCTCCATCTGGGTGCTGCCAGCATTCAGATGATTCAACAGCTCCTGTAAACGCAATACACCAAGGCGTAAGTTCTGGGTCGATACCAGAGTATCCTTGTCAAACAAAGAGATCTGAATACTTCCGCCTCCAATGTCCAGAATCGCCGTCTTCTCCTCGATGATCCTGCGGAACGTCTCCCCTTTGGAGGCAATCGACTTGTAATCCAAAAATCTCTGCTCGGAGTTGCTTAAGATCTCTACCCGGATGCCGGTGCGCTGCTCAATCTGATCCTGCAGGATCAGGGTATTCTCCGTCTCACGGATGGCACTGGTGCCGTATGCCTTATAAGCGATCACTTTATAAGATTCCATGATCTGTGCGAATTCTTTCAGGGTATGACACAGATCATCCATTTTTTCATTGCTGATCTTCCCATTGGCGTAGGTATCCGATCCCAGATCGATTCTCTGGCGGATACAGTCGATCTCCCGCATGGTATTTTTCCCCGAAAAATCAAATATTTTCATGGTGAGTTCGAAACTGCCCACATCGATGGCAGCGAAAGTTTTTACACTCATAGGGTTCCTCACTTTCCTAACAGGTAATCAATGAACTGCTGGGCACTTCTTCCGGACAATCCGCCGTGGGACAGTTCCCATTTATTAGCCTCCAGTAAAAGCTCCTCTTCCGGCATCTCCACATGATAACGCTCCGCCAGTGTCTTTACGATATTCTGGAATTCCTTTTTATTGGGAGCACCGAAGTAAATCGTCACGCCGAAACGATATACCAGCGACAGCTTCTCCTGTACGGTATCACTGGTGTGCATATCCTCACGGGTCTCTTCCTTGTCGCTGTAATTCTCACGGATGAGATGACGACGGTTGGATGTCGCATAGATCAGAACATTCTCCGGCTTTTTCTCCAGTCCGCCCTCGATGACTGCCTTGAGATATTTGTACTCGATCTCAAATTCTTCAAAGCTTAGGTCATCCATGTAAATAATGAATTTATAATTGCGGTTCTTGATCTGACTGATGACCGTATTCAGATCCTGGAACTGATGCTTGTAGACCTCGATAATACGCAGTCCCCTGTCATAATATTCGTTGGCAATAGCTTTGATGCTTGAGGATTTACCGGTACCGGCATCGCCAAACAGCAGACAGTTGTTGGCCTTTTTCCCATTCACAAATGCCTCCGTGTTATCCACCAGCTTTTTCTTGGGAAGCTCGTAGCCTACCAGGTCATCTAGCTTCACGTGGGCAATATTCAAAATCGGAACGATATGTACGCCTTCCTCATCATGGGTGATGCGGAAAGACTTGTGCAGTCCGAATTTGCCGACGCCGTATTCTTTATAGAACTGGGTCAGGGTAGCCTTCATCTCTTCAGCTGTTCCGTCTGCGCAGAACTTCTCCGCCAGCTCACAGATCCGGGCGCAGATCCGTTTATTATAGACCTTGCTCTCCTGCATGCTGCTGGCATAATCTTCTATTAAGGAAAATTCCGGTACCTTAAGTGTCTCCATCATGGGAGCAAAATCAAAATCATAGAATTCCTTGAAAATGCGGATATCATGCAGCGCCGCATCGTTGATGGAGCCGGCGATCTCTCCGCGGATCTCACAGCCGCAGCTGTAACTGTTCTCGTTGTTCACTAGGAGATTTGCCAGGTAACAATGCCACAGATTCCCATGAAATCCGTAATTACCCGCCAGGTCGATCAGATCATGGATGCACTCGTAAAACAGTGCCGCCATATCCTCCGTATTGTAATATTCATCATCGTAATGGGACATCAGAAATGCCATGTCGTACAAAAGCTCGCCGTCCTCAAAATCGCGATATACGATCAGTTCTTTTTCTCTCATATGTCTAACCTTCTTGTCTTATGTTTTCACTATTCAGAGCCATGTAACTATTATCGAATGGTCGTCAAATGCTTACATCCGTAATACTTAGTAATTACCCAGGATCTTCATGCTGCGGGCTTCTTCCCGAAGTCCCCGCAGTGCGTTCTTCACTGCACTGTCCGCAAGGTTCCCCTCAAAATCGATGAAGAAACGATACTCCCAGTTCCGGTCGGGAATGGGACGGCTCTCGATCTTGGTCATGTTCAGATTATTGTAAATAAAATGGGACAGAATGTGATACAGGGATCCGCTCTCGTGGGGAATCTCCAGACACAGACTGATCTTGTTGGCATTTTTACGGAAAATCTTCTGATTCGTCACAATGATAAAACGGGTGGAATTGCTGTCGGAATCATTGATCCCTTTTTCCAGAATTTCCAGTCCGTAGGTCTCTCCCGCGTATTCGCTGGCGATAGCCGCCTGGGTTTTATCCTTTTCCTTCGCTATTTTTAATGCTGCGAAAGCGTTGTTCTGCATACTGATCTGCTGCCAGTCATGGTCCGCAAGATATCTGGCACTCTGCATCAGAGACTGGGGATGGGAATAGACTCTTTTGATCTCTTCCATCTTCGTCCCGGGCAGTGCCAGCAGACAATGCTCGATGGGAATGACCTGCTCTCCTACGATATAATTCTCGAATTCTACCAGCAGATCATAGATCTCATTCACGATTCCGGCGGTGGAATTCTCAATGGGAAGTACCGCGAAATCCGCGCTGCCTTCATCAATGGCACTCATGGCATCCCGGAAAGTTTCCACATGGAAGGCATTGACATTTTCCCCGAAAAACCTGCGCATGGCAGCCTGGGAATAAGATCCCTCCGCTCCCTGGTAGACCACTCTGGCACAGTCGGTTTCCAGTTCTTCCACGCCGATAAAAGGAAGCCTTCCCTCACTTCCGTGGGCGGCTAACAGCTGGTACTGAAGCTTCCGGCTCATGGACATGATCTGCTCAAACAGTTCCTCCACGCCGTGGCTGTTGAAATCGTTGTGGGTCAGTGCCTTGACACCGGCGATCTTCTCCTGCTCACGCTGCTTGTCGAATACTTTTTTCCCCGTCTCTATTTTATATTCCGCCACCTGTCTGCTGACATCCATGCGCTTCTCATAGAGATCCACGATCTGCCTGTCGATGGTGTCGATCTGTTGTCTTAACTGTGATAAATCCATGCTGTTCTCCTTAACTTAACTCCTTGTAACTATTCAGAACCCCATTCGCAAAACCGCCTCTGCGAGGCTTTTCTGAATAACATGCTTGCATGTTATTTGCTCATAGTGGTTACTTCGCCCATTGGCTCTGAATAGTTACATTCTATCTCACTTTTTCCTTGTTAGCAAGCAAGAAGCACGGTATAATATTAGATATTACACAAACTTTACATTCCATCTTGTTGGAAAGAAGGTTAACACATGAAAGATAAAAAAGCCTTGTTCATTTTAATTCCTTTTCTTCTGTTCGTAATCATCGTCGGCGCACTTGCCATCGTGGGCGACCGGATCCCCGACAATCCCCCGGAGACGGTAGGCAATACCGCGGGCAATCTGAACAATTCCGGTTACTTCTGTGAGTACGACGGAACGGTGTATTTTGCCAATGCTTACGACAGCAACGCCCTGTACTCCATGGATCCTTCGGAGCAGAATATCAAAAAACTCGGCAACGCTTCCGTGGAAAATATTTTAGCCGGAGGAAACTACCTCTATTACTACCAGACCGGAGCTTCCGGGGATGCCGGTATCGGTGCCCTGCGCACTGTTCGTTCCTTTAACCGCTGTAAGTTAAACGGTACGGATGTGACCGGGCTTACCAGAGATCCCATCGTTTCCGCCCAGCTGGTAGGAAGTAACCTCTATATTATGACCGTGGGTGATAACGGACCTTTATTTTACCGCATGGGAATCGACAAATCTGACAAAACGGATCTGGCAGATTACGAGATCAATCCCGCCTGTGCCGTGAACGGTACCATCTATTACAACGGTACTCAGGAAAATCATTATCTCTATGCGCTGAATACCTCGACGGACAGCATCTCCACTCTATGGGACGGCAATCTGTGGTACCCTATTGCACAGGGTGACTATATCTACTATATGGATGTGGAAAATAATTACAGACTCTGCCGTTATTCCCTCTCACGGAACGAAGTGGAAGTTCTGACCGAAGAACGGATTGACTGCTTTAATGTGGGATACGGCTATGTGTACTATCAGGTGAACGGCGAGGAAGCATGTCTGAAATGCATGCGGGATGACGGCAGCGATTCCTGGGTTATTGCCGAGGGCAATTATACCGCCATCCATATGACTTCCCAGTATGTTTACTTCCAGATGTTCGGAGAGACTTCCACCTGGTATCATTCACCCCTGGGGACATGGACTTACAGCAGCTTCGACGGAGCCAGAGAGGCAGCACTGGATGTCCTGAAAAAGTAATTGTATTACCAGACAAAAAGAGCCACAGGCATTTCGCCTGCGGCTCTTTTTAACCTTCTTCGATATGATTCAGACCTTGATTCAGAATCGTGATGATATGGTCATCTGCCAACGCATAAAAAATCGTCTTGCCATCTCTGCGGTTCTTCACCAGATCCATCTGCTTCAATACCCGCAGCTGATGAGAAATAGCGGACTGGGACATGCCCAGCAGCGTGGCAATATCATACACACACATCTCAGAACACAACAGTACCGACAAAATTTTTAATCTCGTTGCATCTCCAAACACTTTGAAAAACTCTGCCAGATCCTGAAGTTCCTCTTCCGGCGGCATCTTCTCATCGATCTGTCTTATGGTCTCCGGATCAGCGGAGAGATAACTATTCTTCTCTTCCATCGTATTCTCCATTATCATTGCTGTATCAGCAGATGCCTGCCGCACCTGCTGTTATCTATGGTTGACTATATTTACTATACACTATTTCTGTGAATTCGACAAATGAAAATATTGCCGCATCCCCTCTGTCATGGTAATCGTTCCCTCATGGTCGATGAACAGTCCTTCCGCATCATATTTTTCCAAAAGCTTCTGCCCTTCCTCTGATCCTAATACAAAGCAGGCGGTAGACAGCGCATCACTTAAAAATCCGTCCGTTGTCACGATGGTAACGCCCGCTACATCGCTACGTGCGGGGAAACCGGTCCTGGGATCCAGTATATGATGATATCTGACACCATCCACTTCCACATACCGCTCGTAGTCCCCCGAGGTGGATACACAGTACCCGCCATCCAGTGTCAGCACTCCCACACTTTGCGAAGGATCCTGCGGATCTGTCACCGCAATCTGCCAGGCTCCGCCTTCCGGCTTGTTTCCGTAGGTTAAAATGCTGCCTCCCACAGAGATCACAGCACCGCTTACCTTAGGATGTTCCTCCAGGGTCTTACGGATCTCATCCAGTGCTACCCCTTTTCCCACTGCTCCGAGGTCTATCTGCATTCCCGCCGGAATACTCACCGCCATACTGTCCGTCCGCTGTTCCAATATCATCTGCTGCCAGCCAGCCGAAGCGAGTGCCTGTTCTATTTCCTCCCGCCCCGGAAGTTCATAATCCTGCGGATCATCTGCTGCCGCCCAGGTATCAATGTCCCACAAGCGGCTGAGCTTACCGATGCTCACATCGAAAGCACCACCTGTCTGTTCCGAGATCTGCAAACACCGTTCCAGCCAGCCTGCCATCGCAGTGGAGACCTGTATCTGCCCTTTTCCGGCGGCTGCATTGATCTTCGCCACTTCCGCACTATCCAGCCGCCAGGAAAGTTCCTGTTGTTCCAGGTCGTTTAATTTCTGCAAAACAACGTCCGTTACCTTTTCATCTGTTTTTCCGTCCGTTGCAGCCGGGGAATTTCCGGTCACGTAAACGGTCTGGGAGATCACGGTTCCCATTGCGGTATCTATGCATTTTTCGCATTCGGTCTGCTGTCCGCAGCCTCCCAGCAAAAGCGCCTGGATCATTGCAAAAAACGTTGCCAGGCACACCACCCGGGGCGTTTTCAAATATTTCTTCATTTTTTACATTCCTTTTGCTATACTGTTCTCATCGAAAGGAGTTCCTTATTCCTATGAATGCTTCCATGAATGATCGAAAAAAAGCAGTTCTCCTTGCAGCAGTTCTGCTTGTAATAGCCATCCTCTACGGGATCCGGATCTATGCGGTCTCCCACAGTGCCACCGGAAACGGTCAGGCGCTCTATGCTGACATTTATCAAAACGGTGAATTACTTGAGACCATCCGCCTGGACACCGTGACTGACGAATATATCTTTGAAGTTCCGGGAGAGGGCGGCGCCTCGAACACCATCTGCGTCCGTCCGGGCAGCATCGCCATTATCTCTGCCACTTGTCCGGATCAGATCTGTGTGCATCAGGGATTTATCAGCACCTCACTGCTTCCCATCACCTGTCTGCCCAACCGGCTGGTGATCCGGGTAAGAGAAGCGGCTGCCTGTTTGGATGACACGACGCTCGTCCCGGACGGTGTGACCTATTGATAGAATATCCTTTTACCTGCACCGCGTTTATGAATTGCAAAAACACGGAGATGATACGGAGATGATTATGAAACCACCCATAGCTACCAAAAAACTGACGACGCTTTCCCTGCTCTCTGCCATTGCGCTGGCGCTGTATGCCGTGGAAAGTGCTCTGCCCCCCATTGTTCCGATCCCCGGCATTAAGCTGGGACTTGCCAATATAATAACGCTTGTTGTTCTATGGAAATATTTCGCAAAAGATGCTTTTTTCGTGCTTCTGGTGCGGATTCTTCTAGCGACCCTGTTCTTCGGTCAGGCCATCAGTCTCCTATACAGCCTCTCCGGTGGTCTCCTTTGCCTGCTGGCAATGATATTTGTAAAGCGGCTGTTGCATGGACATTATCTGTTCCTCGCAAGTATGACTGGTGCTGTTTTTCATAATCTGGGGCAGATCGGTGTTGCGTTTTTACTGACTTCTGTTCCCGCCGTGCTGGTCTATCTGCCGTTTTTACTGTTAAGCGGTCTGGTGACCGGTCTGTTCATCGGTCTCTGTGCCCGTTTTACGCTTCGTTTCCTTCCGTAAGATCCACAGGAAGCTCCGACAGCATCTGTGTTACGGTCTTATGCGTAATAGGATGACGGAAATTCGGTGCCAGCTCACTTAAAGGCTTCAGTACAAAATAACGATTCTCCATATCGATATGTGGGATCACCAGATCCTCGGAAGCATACACCAGATCATCATAGAAGATAATATCCAGATCCAGTGTCCGAGGGCCCCAGTGAATCTTGCGTTCTCTTCCTTCCATCTGCTCAATACGATGCAGCTCCTGTAATAATTCTTCCGGTGCAAGCAACGTTCGGATCTCAAACATTCCATTTACGAAATTATCCTGCTCTACGACGCCATAAGGCAGTGTCTCCAACAGCTCCGACACCTTTTCCACTCTGATGTCTTTGTTCTTCTGAAGCTGTCCCAAAGCCTGCGCGATATGCTCTCTGCTGTCTCCCATATTGGAACCCACGGCAATATAGGCTTCATGCCATTCCCTGTGAATTGCCACAGATACACTGCCAAAGGGTAACGGAATCGGAGCCTCAGGCTTGCGGATCTCCAGATCCAGTCCCTGTACCAGCGGAAAATGCTGTAATACTTCGTAAGCAGTCCGCTCCGCCACCGTTTCGATCAGTTGAAACGTATGCTGCTGCATGAACTCTGTGATAAACTGACAGACCTCTCCGTAATTGGTGGAGAGACTTAAGTCATCCGTCAGTCCTGCCGGACGGATATTTGTATACAACGTGGCATTCACATAAAAATGCTGTCCTTTTTCATTTTCTTCCGGATATACGCCGTGATGCGCATATACTTCCAGTTCTTCGATACGGATCTGGTCCGCATAAGTGCCGTTTTTCATTTGCCGACTCCGCCTTTCCCAACACTTCTTCGCAAAATATCAGTTGCTACTGTTTAAAATGGCTTCACACATTTTTATGGTGCGGACATTTTCCTTCACATCATGCACACGGACGAACATGCATCCCTTCTGCACACCGAACATGGTGGTCACAAGCGTCCCCTCTACTCTCTCCGTCACCGGCAGATTCAGTGTCAGTCCGATCACGGATTTGCGGCTGCATCCTAAAAGCAACGGATAACCGAACATATTCAGTTCTTCCAGACAGTTGATGATCTCCAGATTGTTCTCATAGGTCTTGCCGAAGCCCACACCGGGGTCTAAGATGATCTTCTCATCCGCGATGCCTGCCGCCTCCGCCAAATGGATCGTGTCCGCCAGATCCGCTGCTACATCCTGCATGAAATCCCGATAATCCGCTTCCTTGCGGTTATGCATCAGACAACAGGGCAGACCGCTCTTCGCAATGACCTCTGCCATACGGTTATCATATTTCAAGCCCCAGATATCATTGATGAGATCCGCCCCCGCACGGATTCCTGCCTCTGCCACTCCGCTTTTGTATGTGTCCAGGGAAATAGGAATGTCAAAATTTGCCTTCACCGCCTCGATCATGGGTACGACTCTGGCAATCTCCTCCTCATCGGATAACAGGGTATAACCCAGTCTGGTGGATTCTCCGCCGATATCCACAATATCCATCCCCTCAGCGATCATTTCTTCCACATGCTTCAATGCCCGGTCTCTGTCATTCCACTTTCCTCCGTCGGAAAAAGAATCCGGGGTCACATTCAGGATTCCCATTACATAAGTATGTCCCTTCGTCTGAAACTCTCTGTTGCCAATCTTCATTTGTCTTCTCCCCACGTTTCTTAATATTATTTATGATGTTCCCGACACCAATCAATACTTAATGGTCAGGTTCTTCTTGCCGTCTTTCCAATTGCAATCCTTCTCCGCATCGCAGGCAAAGCAGGCACGGCTTGCCTTATCCGCCCGGTACAGAATGCCGTTTAGATTCTTTTCCCTCGCCGCCTCGGGATCCCGGTGTCTGGAGATTGCCGTTACAATAACACCCGTTTCTTCATCATCGAATCCACAAGCCTTCAGAATCTCCGGTGCGATCCGGGCACTGGCCTGCTCATGCGGCGTGCCATTCTCGTACTGCTCATGCTTCCCGCAATCGTGAAGCAGTGCCGCCGCATAGATCCATTCCCGGTCGATCTTAAGCCCTTCCTCCAGCGCTATGATCGTACCGATCCTGGCTACATCCAGAAAATGTACCATACTATGACGGCAGAAGCGTCTGTCTGCTTCTGCCGCATTGTTTCGTCCTAAATGATATAAAAACAAATCATGATTTAATATTTTATCAATTCTATCCATCAAAATCTTCACCATATTGTCCCGGTCTCTTAACAGCTTTCTTCCGCATCCATAATGTCTAACGGTTCACCAACTGTAAAAATCTGTCCTGCAATTCCTTATTCTCCGCAAAGACTCCTCTTGTCACCATGGTAACAGTCTGGCTGCCGGGCTTTTTGATCCCGCGCATGGTCATGCACATATGCTCCGCTTCCAACATTACCATAACTCCCTGAGGTGCCAGATATTTCATGATATCGTCTGCGATCTGCGCCGTCATCCGCTCCTGGATCTGTAATCTTCTGGCATATACATCCACTGTCCTGGCAAGCTTACTCAGACCCACAACCTTGCCATCGGGGATATACGCAACATGAGCTTTGCCGTAAAAAGGCATCAGATGATGTTCACACATAGAATAGAAGGTAATATCCTTCTCCAGTACCATCTCGTTATTGTCTACGGAGAATACCTTCGACAGATGTTCTCCCGCATCCTGATCCATACCGCCGCAGATCTCTTCATACATCCTGCCGATCCGCTCCGGTGTCTCCTTCAGTCCTTCTCTATCGGTATCTTCCCCGATTCCTTCCAGTAAAAGCTTTATTGCTTCCTGTACTTTCTTCTGATCTACCATTTTTACCGCCTCGCTTTCCGTTTATTCCCTGCTGTCTGTCTCTTCTCCATGAGCTTCAGGATTCTTCCCAGATAAGAGAGAGAGCCGAAGCACAATATCACATCATCCCGTCCTGCCAGCAGGTGACTAAGCTCCACTGCCTCTTCCAGGCTGTCCACCGCCGTCACGTCCGGGTGGACCTTTGCCACCTCTGTTGCCAGATCATAAGCATGCATGGCTCTGGGATTGTCCGGAGGTGTCACCGTGAGAATCTGATCCGCATACCTCTCTGTCAGCGCGATCACGCGGTCCACTTCCTTGTCCTTTAACATTCCCATTATATAGATAATTCTTTTATTTGTAAAATAGAATTTTATGGAATCCGCAAGTTTTGCGGCTGCATCCTCGTTATGTGCACCGTCTACTATAAATAACGGGTGTTCTTCCAGTATTTGCAGGCGTCCGACCCAGACAGTCTCCCTCAGGCCTTTCCGAATGGCAGTCTCTTTGATCTCATAACCACATTTTTCCAAAGCCTGCACCGCTTCCAGCGCCAGCACAGCATTTGCGACCTGGAATTTCCCCGCAAGGGTGATCTCCAGCTTTTTATAATTTCCATAATCGAAGGTCTGCTTTTTCAGTCCGTATTTCACATGTTTTGCATTTGCTACATCTGCGATGGTCAGCATGCAGCCGAGTTCTGCCGCCGTCTGCTCCACAACCTTCTGTGCCGCTTCTTTTTGCCGCATGGAGACCACCTGACATCCCGGCTTACAGATTCCTGTCTTGTGTGCTGCGATCTCCTCCAGACTGTTCCCTAAGAATTTCATATGATCCATACCGATGGAAGCCAGTACTGCCACCTGCGTGGTAGTGATCAGATTTGTAGCATCCTCCCTGCCGCCCATACCGGTCTCCAGTACGACGATATCGCACTGTTTTTCCCGGAAATACCAAAAGGCCAATGCCGTCTCGATCTCAAAAGGCGTCGGATGATGGAAGCCGTCACTTACCATAGCATCACAATGCTTTTTTATGATCTCCAGTCCTTCACACAGATCCTTATGCGTGATCTTCTGCTTTCCGATCTGGATTTTTTCACAATATTCAATAATAACAGGCGATATATATTTACCGACGCGGTATCCGGCTGCCTGTAAGATGCCGGAAATATAAGCAAGTGTGGATCCTTTTCCGTTGGTTCCCGCAATATGCACAAATTTTAATTCATCCTGCGGATTTCCCAGTCTCCTGCACAGTTCCCGGATGCTGTCCAGCCCCGGAACGATGCCGTAAGTTCCCACTTTTTCCATATATTTCATCGCTTCCTGATAGTTCATAGCAATCTCTCCCGTATCATACGCTGAAAATTTCATATACTATGTCCATGAAAATTACAAAATCCATCGCAAACTCTTTTAAAACCTTCGGCAGGAGCTTTCTCCTGTGCGGACTGTGTGGCTGGTGCATGGAGATCCTGTTCACGGCACTGCACTCCCTTAGGCGCAGGGATCTGCGTCTTACCGGTAATACTTCCCTGTGGATGTTCCCTATCTACGGCTCCGCCTGCCTGCTTGCACCCTTCAAACGGCTTTTTGAGCACCTGCACATCAGTCGTCCCGGGCGCGGGCTGTTCTATATGGCAATGATCTTCACCGTGGAATATCTCAGTGGGCGCCTATTGTGGAAGCATGATCTCTGCCCCTGGGATTACGGCAAAAGCCGTTTCCACATCCACCGGATCATCCGGCTGGACTATGCTCCCTGGTGGTTCCTGGCAGGACTGTTTTTTGAAAAGATCCTGCCCTGAGCCTTTTTACAGCATTACTATTACTGCATTGCTTCCGCCAGCATCCGTTCCTCATGAGCCTTTTTGTCCCGCACCATCTTCTTCATAAGGAAATGATAAGCGATCCAGAGGAAAATACCTGCGGTCAGCCATGCCGAGGCATTGGCAAAGCACACACCCACATAACTCATCAGATGCGCTGCCGCAAAAGCCATGATACCACGGCTCAACAGTTCCACCACACCGCCCATCATGGGCATGAAGCCGAAGCCACAGCCCTGCAGCGCATTTCGGAAGATAAATATCATTCCCAGCGGAATGAAGAACATGCCACAGATCGTAATATACGTTCTGGCGTAGCCGCATACCATCTCAACCTGTTCGGAGATAAACAGCGGTACAATATAAGGAAGGGCTATATATACCAGTCCGTAGACAATCACCGCATAGACACCGGACATGATATTGGCAGCTTTCACGCCCTTCCGTATACGGTCCAGATCATTGATACCGCGGTTCTGTGCACAGTAAGTTGCCATAGTCACACCCATTGCGGCAAAGGGCTGTGTCACCAGCTGCTCCACCTTGCAGGAGACAGAATAAGATGCCACCACGTTAGAACCCAGCAGATTCAGTGCTGCCTGTACCAGAATGGTGCCGATAGCAGTAATGGAAAACTGCAGTGCCATGGGAATTCCCACGGTCAACTGGTTTTTCACACACTGACTTTCCAGTCTGCAATGCTCCGGACGGATATGCAGTGTAGGTACGCTCTTAATAATATAAATCAGACACAGTACACCGGATAATCCCTGAGAAATGATGGTAGCATAAGCTGCACCGCCCACTCCCATATGACCGTAAACGATCAGTACATAGTCCAGGACAATATTCGTCACCGAAGCGATCACCAGCAATACTAACGGCACCACACTGTTGCCGATGGCACGCAGGATACTGGACAGCAGGTTATACAATACATTGCAGGCAATTCCCGCACAGATGATCATAATGTATTCCTTCGTCATATCGAAAATATCTTCCGGAGTATTCATCACCCGAAGCAGGCTGTCCATGCATGCCATACTGACTGCTGTCATCACGATCGTCACGATCACCGACAGGATGGCTGCGCTTCCGATACTTTTGCGCATACCTTCCCGGTCCCCGGCTCCGAAGCGTTGTGCCGTCAGCACAGTAAATCCGGTGGTCAGTCCCTGAGTAAATCCCAGGATCAGGAAGCTTACCGACCCTGTGGCTCCTACTGCCGCCAATGCATCCACACCTACGAACCGACCCACGATAATGGTATCCACCATACTGTATAACTGTTGGAAAATATTACCTATGATAATAGGAATAATAAATTTCGTAATCAGCTTAGAAGGGCTGCCTTTCGTCATATCAAGTTCCATAAATCTCTTCTCCCGAAAAAACAGGACCCCGGAAGGTCCCGTCTCTTATACACATGTATACTTGTTTCTCAATATTACTGTAAATCGTCAATATCCCCGATCTCTCCGGAACCGATATCCAGCATGTTCACGGTTCTGCGCTTCAATCTGGCTTCCTCTGACTCCTTCAAAATAAATTCCTTGATCTGCTTGGAGTTGCGGATATGCTCGATCAACAGTTTGGGATGAGTAGTATCACCGGTATAACAGACAATGGTGCCAAGTCCTGCCATTCTCTCCCAGATACTTGCCGTATGCTCCACATCCTGTACCTTGTACATATAGCAGTCATTCTCCACCTTGGTGAACACACCCGTATCCACAGTGATCATATCCTCTTTGATCACATACTTGGTAAAAGTAAAAGGTAATCCCAAAAATAACCAGCGCTTCTTTTCCACAAATTCTACAGACATAATGCCCTCCTTTTATTGCCTGGTCCAGTATTCCACAGCCGCTGTAACGTACAGTAGAACCGTCTTTTACACGATCCGCTTCCGCGGTATAGTTCTCTTTGCCTCATTATATGATATACTATCCGGGAATGCAAAACCTTTCTGTCATAGTCATACAAATTTTATATATTTTTTCACTTTTTCCTGCTTGATTCTACCCTTCAGAAATGCTATTATATTACAAATGCAAAAATACAGGAGGATAAACAATGACCGCAAAAGAATGTATCACAGGCCGCAGAAGTATCCGTCAGTATACGGATCAGCCGGTATCTCATGAGCTTCTGGCTCAGATCGTAGAGACAGCTTCTTATGCTCCCAGCTGGAAGCATACGCAAATCGTTCGTTATATCGCTGTGGAAGGCGAAAAGAAAGCGAAACTGGCAGCATGTACTTCCTCCTTCCCGGGTAATGGCAAGATCATGGAGAACGCTCCCACGGTCGTTGCAGTAACCGTGATAAAGGGCAGAAGCGGTTTCGAGAGAGACGGCTCCTTCACTACCGCCAGAGGCGATGCATGGCAGATGTTCGATGCCGGTGTTGCCAGCGAAGCCTTTTGCCTGGCTGCTTACGAGCAGGGCCTTGGCACCGTGATCATGGGTATTTTCGATCAGCAGGAAGCTGCTGATCTCCTTGAGATTCCTGAAAATCAGGACCTGATCGCACTGATCCCCATCGGTTATCCCGCAGAAGCACCCGTTGCTCCCAAACGGAAACCCGTAACGGATCTATTATCTTATCAACAGTAATTTTAAAGTCGAAGAGTTTTTCCTCTTCGACTTTTTTCTGGTCAGGGTATGAGCTGTCCGCTTTTTGCGGATCCTGTTTCTACCCGCATCATAAGAAAAGCGCTGTATTCTTATGATGTCGCATACACAAGTGAGCACGGATTCTTCTATTCCGTACAGTCACTGTGTCGAAAATAGCAGCGCAGAAATGAGGAAATGAAAAAATGAGACACTTGATGAACCCACTTGACTTCTCTGTTGAGGAACTGGACAAGCTGTTCGCTCTGGCAGACGACATTGAGAAGGATCCCGCCAAATACGCCCACAAATGCGACGGCAAGATCCTCGCCACCTGCTTCTACGAGCCCAGCACCCGCACACGTTTAAGCTTTGAATCCGCCATGACACGTTTAGGCGGCAGAGTCATCGGCTTCTCCGATGCGGCTTCCTCTTCTGCTTCTAAAGGAGAAAGTGTATCCGATACCATCCGCATCATCTCCTGCTATGCGGACATCTGCGCTATGCGCCATCCCAAGGAAGGCGCTCCCATGGTAGCCGCAGAGAAATCCCTAATCCCCGTGATCAATGCCGGTGACGGTGGACATCAGCATCCCACCCAGACCCTGACCGACCTGCAGACCATCCGCAGCCTCCACGGTGATCTGAATAATTTTACCATCGGTCTGTGCGGTGACCTGAAATTCGGCCGTACCGTACACTCCCTGATCAACGCACTGGTGCGCTATGAAGGCATCAAATTCATCTTCATCTCTCCCGAAGAACTGAAGATCCCCGACTATGTCACCGACATGCTCCGTGAGAAAGGCATTCCTTTCCAGGAAGTTATCCGTCTTGAAGATGTAATGCCGGAACTGGATCTCTTATACATGACCCGTGTGCAGAAGGAACGTTTCTTCAACGAAGAGGATTACGTCCGCCTGAAAGATTTCTATGTACTGACCCCGGAAAAAATGGAACTGGCGAAGCCCGATATGCTGGTGCTGCATCCCCTTCCCAGAGTCAATGAGATCTCCGTGGAGATCGATGACGATCCCAGAGCCGCCTATTTCAAACAGGCACAGTTCGGTGTCTACGTCCGTATGGCCCTGATCCTGACTTTGCTGGGTCTGGCATAATTTTCCGGCATCTGACCGCAAAATTATCTTATGAATTCGTATATTAAAGTTAACATACGCAGCACTCTGTGCCTGCAGAATGGAGATTACTATGTTAAATGTAGGAAAAATCGAAGAGGGCTTCGTCCTCGATCATATCAAAGCCGGAAAAAGTCTCTCGATCTATGAGCACCTTCAGCTGGATAAGTTAGACTGCACCGTTGCTATCATCAAAAATGCCCGCAGCGGAAAAATGGGCAAAAAGGATATTCTGAAAGTAGAATGTGATATCGATATGCTGGATCTGGATGTACTGGCATTCATCGACCACAACATCACCGTCAACGTCATCAAAAACGGTGAGATCGTAGAGAAGAAGGAACTGGTACTTCCCAAACAGATCAAAAACGTCATCAAATGCCGCAACCCCAGATGCATCACTTCCATCGAGCAGGGACTGCCCCACGTATTCGTCCTCTCCGATGAGAAAAAAGAAATCTACCGCTGCAAATACTGCGAAGAGAAATACAGCGAAAGCTAAGAACCTTATACAACAAATGCCCTATCAGCAGCCGCTGGTGGGGCATATTTATAATACCTATTCCGCATCATCCTCTGTTTTCTTTTCACTATCTTCCTGCTTCTGCATATACATTATTTCTAACCTTACCTGAATTGGCAGTAATAGCAGAAAACCAATTAATCCATATAAAATTCCATTTAACGCAATTGAAATGGAAATACTTAATCCTGTAAAAAGAAGTGTTCCTTCCCCCATAGGTTGAATTGCCATAAAGCTGATACAGCTTTCGAGGAATCCCATTCCCAAAAATGTGATTTTCGCAAGCTTTATCGCTGATTTTGCCTGAAACAATTGTTTTATTGATACTGATTTCTTTTTTCCAAAAATAATCCGAAAGGAATCAAAAAAGGGTAGGCCCAAATTTGTCCCCAGCAAAAATAGAGCAGTAGCCAGAAACATACTCAAGAATGTAGGCATATCCACAAAAAGCATATTCATACCGATTCCCATATTGGCAATTACAGAATATAAAACAACGAATAAAAAAATTATCACAGTTATCCCAAAAGCCAATAATGAACTTCGGCTTTTCTTTTTGCTATTTTCTGTTTCCTGTAAAAGATTCATCATATTGACTTCAGCTTTTTCAGTGTAACCGTTTTCCAACAAATGTTCACCTGACAGGAACTCATTAATACTAATTTTCAGGATGTGGCATAACGGAACAATCAATGCCAGCTCCGGCATTCCTTTGCCACATTCCCATTTGGATATTGTTTTGTTACTGACACCAATCGCATCCGCCAATTGTTGTTGCGTCATTCCCTGCTCTTTTCTTAATGTAGAAATGAATACCCCAATCTTTTCCTGATCCATTGCTGTTCCTCCCGTAAAACTATAAAAATACGATTTTCATGACTGTATTTTACAATTTTATCGCTATAAGGACAACTTTTCCTTCGTAGACCCCAGTCTATCTATCGTAGATTTTCATTGTATATAACTTCTTTCTGCGTATTTCAACAATCTTATCTACACATTATCTGCGGCATAAAATGTGGGAGCCGGCATATTTTCCCACTCTGTTAACGTAATATTTCCTTTTGCAATTTCCGCTGCTTCCAATAATCCTTGCATGGTTTCATCAAAAAAGTTACTCATAGCACACTTTTTCTGTAATTCTTTGATGTATTCTCCATAGAAATTCAATAATTTTTCATATTGTTCGCCTTCTTCAATGTTTTGAAATTTACTAATCGAATAATACGTCATATACTTCATCGTAGACCTCTTGTAATTTTTTTGCTACACATTCGATCATTTTCACCGTTGTTTTTTCTAATTGAAATTCTTGTTCCATCTTTTCAATAATTTCATTTTCTGTGTTTTCTATTTTTTCGTCGGCATTAATCAACCCAATAGTCTCAAAATAAACTATTTTCCTTATTTCCATAACCTTATCCGAAAAATACTCAATTAGTCCTTCAATATCACTTGTATCATCAATTTTTAAAATTCCGAATTCTTTCTTATAACTGTCCACAATTTCTTGTTCTTCTTCCGCAAACTCGCCATCAGCATTGGCAATTTTATAAATAAGCTCTAAAAATTTTTCTTTGTCCTCGTGATTCAGTAATTGTAAAAACATACTTACCCTCCTATTTGAATAATTCATCCAGTTCTTTTCTACTATTCACAATTTTATTTTCCGGTACACCAGAAACTCTAGCAAGGTTGACTGAATGCATTGCTCTTTCATTTCTTAATCTGCTTTCATCAAAAGTTGCATCAATTTCTGCATATAACTGCGCATATTCCTCCTCTACCTGAGCAACAAATTCCGCAAACAAATATGCTAACCGTTCATCATAAACTTCCAATCTATATGAAAAATTCTGTATACTTTTTTTCTCTGCACTCGTTTGTAAGTCTTCCAGAATCGAATTGATGAACTTATTTATAGCTTCTTCTACAACAGTTCCATATCTGGTCTGCAGTTCTTTAAGTACTAACACAATAAGTCTTATCCATCCTACAAGATTCAGGTGGCATACAAAACTGACTATATTTCCCTCCGTAATTCCATGGGCAGCAGCATCAACACCATCCACCATGCATAAAGTAGCATCTCCTACAATAAGCATTATCCTTAAATCCCCATGTTTATCAGACGGAATACTTTCTTTCCATGTTTTTTCTCTAAGAATTTTTTGGCGAACCATCCAGATAACTTTAATCATCAACTCGTTCAGTATCACAGGAATAGCTACTGTTGCCCCAAAGCGAGCATCATAGCCTTCTTCAAAAACAGAAATCATTGTTTCTGATAATGTTTTTCCATCTAAATCTCCAAAATTACAAGCTAAAAATAATTCATAGAACGGCATTGGAATACCAGTACCCCTTCCTGTTTTACCAGCTCTTCTTGTAGATGATGACCCTACTAAATCAGATAATATATGTCCAATCCAATTCACAAAACCACAAAATAGCATAGAAAGCATGTCCGTTCCCTGAATATATGGAATTGCACCTGAAGTCTTCTTTGGTACAACATGAATTATCTTTCCTCTGTCAACAAAAGTCGCATATCCCATAAACTGGTCAATAATCGAAAAAATCAGTCCAATGGGATCTGGACTATGCGCAAGAGAAAGTAAATGATGATTAAGCGGTCTCATTCCACTTAGGACACCATCTTCTACAACTAAATCTTTTGCATATCTAGCATCATAATTTACTGGAAAAGCCTGCTCCAAATACGAAATACATTGTTCTAGTGTTTGTGGCATTTTCTTGCTTTTTCCTTTTGTTCTTTGATCTTTCATCCAAAAGAGTTGCGCAGCTTTCTTAACAAATCCATCTGCTACTTTATCCACTTCTTTTCCTAATGCACTAGTCATCGGATCACCCACAAAAAAGACATCTACCAAACCAGATACTCCGCCACAAAATGCCGCAATCATATAATCATATTTATCACATTTTGCTTTCTCCCAATCGTCAGATATTACATTAGGTGTGGCAATTTGCTTTTTATCAATCATCCGATTTTCACTCCAATCCTTTGAGACAATGCTTCCGAGCTATTCATAAGCTCCATTAATGCATCTTTTTCATCATTCGAAAATAATTTGTAGTCTTCTTTCCCTGTTCGTCTTAACCAATTCAAATTTTGTTTTATACCGCTATTTAATGCCTCTATTGCTTTAATTTCCGCAACAATTTTTTCTTTTATTTTCATTAATTTTATCGTTTCAGTTTTTATTTCTTTTGCCTGAGCTTCAGCTTTTTCTGCCATTTTTTTATTTTTGCTGTTTGCAAGCAGTCCTCCACCAATAAGCGCTGCACCTCCGATAGCCCAGCCAACCGGTCCTGCCATTGCAAGGAATGCCTGTCCACCTGCCATTCCGGCACCACCTGCTGTAAGTGCACCTCCCCCTAACCACGCAAGCGCTGCATTAGTTTGTGCAGCACCAGCAAGTGTGGCAATAGCTGTTCCAGTAGAGGCCGTACCAAAAGTTGTTGCTATTCCCATTGCCGCAGTAGGTCCAAACGCTGCTACACCAGCTCCAGCAAGTATTCCTCCACCAGCAACTCCTTTCCCTGCCTTGTCAGCTTTTTTCGCTTCTATTTTCAATTCCTCAACTTCTTTTTCAAATGCTTTTCTCCTTACAGATACTTCTGTGACAATTTTTTCAATTTCTTTCGGTTTATTGGACAAAGAATAAATATAGTTCTCCACATCTTTCAAAATAAGTACCGAATTTTCTTTAGCTTCATGAAGCTCTGTACTTTTCGCAACAGTATTCTCATATTCCTTTTTATAGCTATCACCAGCCTCTTCGCACTTCTTCATTGCTTCTTTTTTATATCCTGCATTTAGCATGCTCTCTCTCCTATTGTCTCTTCATGATTTTCACTTTTTTATTTCTAAGTTATTCGTATTAACAATTTGTTTCACAATGGAATCT